>R12__coassemble_788_pt1 | contig 11902 bp, 13 predicted proteins | sample R12__metabat2_high_PE_039 | metagenome-assembled genome bin R12 | reverse complement strand
CAATAATACGGTATACCCCCTAATGCCATGTATGCCTCAAGTATCTGACGGTCGTTATATCCCAGATTCTTAGCTTCGCAATACTCCTTGCATTCCTGCAGGCAGAAGGGTTGCAGATGCACCTTGCATGTCAGCCGGTTATGCAATCCGCCATAATTCATGATTACATTATCTATAATCCATGACGTTGCACTGCCACAGATGACAAGCACTATGTCTTTTCGTGTAGTAGCCCATGCATTCCAAAAATGATCAAGCGACCGGACGAAATTTGACTTTGGCGTATCCATCCATGGCAATTCGTCGATGAAAAGGACTTTCTTCTTTCCATCTGTCGGCATCACCTTCAAGAAGTTCCACAGCAATTGGAACGCCTCAGACCAAGTCTTGGGCATGGCGCATCTTTCCATGCCAGCATCATAAAGCGACTCGCGGAAATCACTCAACTGTTGTTTGCGCGTTGCTCCATATGTTCCAGTATGCTGAAACACGAAGTCATAGTTGTACGCCTCTCGAATGAGAAACGTTTTACCAACACGTCGTCTGCCATAAACTGCGACAAACTGGGATTCGTCAGAAGATAGCAATCCTCTAAGCGTATAAATTTCGTTTCTTCTGCCAATAATCATAGCGTAGATATATTAAATCGTGTGCAAAGTTAGTAAAAATATTCGATAACTCGTGGAAATGTATCTAAAAATTATAGATTTCCACGAAAAATAACCACTTTTTGCTTTGTTTTGGAAATAGTAACCACAAATTTCTTAAGGAAAAATGACTTCATCATCGGAGACTCAAATAGTATCATCTTTTCCATAGTATTTGTGGCGTTGCTTGCGTGTCTCAAAAGAATAAAAGATAATAATTTGAGCTGAATTGTTGTCAATAAAAACAGGGGAACACCACAAGAGTGCGCCCCCATATTTCCGTTTTTAAGTGCCCATATACCTTGGTTATGCATACATGCACTAACTTTCGTCTATGCAAAGGTAGGTATTTTTCTTTAACCGTGCAAGAAAAATGAAGATTGTTTTAATTTTTAGCCTAAAATGTAGTTGTCCGGCCTCATTTCTTTTGCTTTGGTAGCAAATTAAGTCTACCATCCAAACCATTTGGCTCCATCATCGCAGAGCTTTTCGTAGTCAGATTTACCAGAATAGGTATGACGGTGTTTGCGTTTGTTCTCCTTCTTGGGTGTGAGAATATAGATGACGAGACAGAAGATGATGATTGCTCCCATAGTGATGCTTGATTTGATGAGTTAGACTTGTTGTTATTGCGATTGCTGATATTGCAGAAGCTGTTCTTGTACGAAACCGAGGATTAGCATTGGATTGAAATACTTCTTCCCTCTGCTATCGTTGTACCTCACACTGAAATGAAGGTGGGCACCTGTGGTGCGCCGACCGCTATTGCCTGATACTCCTATGACCTGACCGGCATTGACGTGTTGTCCTTTGCAGACTCCTATCTTTGACAGATGCAGATATGAGCAGGAGCAGATACCATGGTCAACGGTGATGTAGTTGCCGCCATTATCAGAATAGCCTGCCGCAGAGACCGTACCTGGCAATACAGAATATACACTTTCATACTTGGCAGCTAAATCCACTCCGCTATGAAATCTATTCTTTCTATGGTTCATCGGATCACGACGCATACCGAACGGCGAGTTGACCTTTATCGACTTCAATGGAAGTGATACCAAAGGAAGGTTGGCTCTGATGCTGTCTGCAGATGGCGTGCAGACATCTTCTGCATCGATGGAGTCTTCAATATCCAGTGAGTCGGTTAGCTCGTTTTGACACGAATGGTTGCGCGGGTGTGCATAGTCGCTGCCAATAGTATGGAATACACTCCCCTTTGATGGCGTCGATTGCCCATAGATTTGGCAGGTTGACAGGCTAAGCATAGTGGCAAAAAGAACGCTTCTAATCATATGCAAATATACTAAAAATAAATGAATTACGCAAATTATTTGTGTTAAAAACCAAGCAGATAGCAATCTTTTTACGTTGGGTTTACAATCCACAAATCTAACTCATCGGGAACCTTCCCTCTGCTTTCAATGTTTCATACAGTTGCCTTGCTATCTTTGCAACATGCTGCGTATAGTGAGGTGCTTCCGCATAGCCGATACGCTTCAAGAAGGTAAGGTAGTTGCCTCCTTTGTATTTATACTGAATCCAATTCTTGTATCCGACGACGGAATCTTCCCATCGTTCGAACTTTGCATACGAGTGATGGAGCCTGATACCGAACAGATTATTATTCTCCTTGCAAACTCGACTGGTAAAGTGTCCAGTTTCTAAAACAGCCTGAGCTAATACAAACAACTGATTGGATACTCCCACCTCTTGCATTACCGATATCAAGTTCGGTAATGTCAACTCATGACTCTCGCCTGTATAGAAGCTATAGACTTTGTTGTGGCCGGTCCTGTTGTAAGCCTTTTGCGGATATTGCATACGTTCGTAATGTTCTATTAGCCGCTCCAGCTCTTCTATTGTCAGTTTGTTCTGTTCTTCTGAATAAACATCATTCTCAGCCGGAATGTCGGCTGAAGGAATGGCAACGTTTTCTACTTCTGTTTTCTTATTCTCGTTGATAGTCCCGTCCGTAATACTATGGAAGGGATTTTTTTGTGCCCATAGCGATGGTGCAATAAGGCACATGCCTGTAATTAGTAATGTTCTTCGTGATTTCATGGTGCAAAATTACATTTAGAATCTTAGAATAATGCGTTGCAGTTGTAAAACCATACGAAATAAACTGTGGTCATATACTGTTGGTTACATCGGAGCCTAAAAGGTAACCAACAATCAATAGATTGGTCTCATTTTGCCTGTTCTTGGAGATTTTTTCTTAAAAGACGTTCATTCCATTGTAATTTTGTACTCAGATTTCGGGCGAAACACACGCCTGTCGCACAGAAAAATAAGAAATGTCATGCACGAAAAACTATTCCACAGAGGTAACTACCCTCTACACATTTTGGCAGATTTCGGACTCACTGAGCAGATGATTTACGACCTGCCCGACTTTGTTCACGATACACTGGAGAACGGTGGTAAAAGCCCCTTGCTGCCTATCAGCATACAGCAGCCGTTCGGCGAGACGCACCTCTATGCCAAGTTCAGTCTTGTTGAGACCGAGCATGGCATGGATGTCCTGTTCTATCCCAAGCTGAAGAATATGGATCTCGACCAGTTCACGGCATCAGAGAAAGACCTGCTTCTTGTCGGTAAAGTCATTGTTGCCGACGTTAATGAAGGCAATCAAGAAGAGACACGCCGCATCAAAGCCTTTGTCCAGATAGACAAGGACACGAACGATGTTGTCTATACCCCTACACAAGTCATCGGACGAAACCTTGCAGCCATTGCAGGAGAGTATGACATCGACGGCGACCAACTACAGAAGTTCTGGAACGGTGATCTTGTTACTGTAACAGAATCAAACGAACAAGGTAATGAGGAGCCCGTCACCATCGGTGTAGACTTGTTCTCCGACAAGGGCGTAGTCGTAGTCCCTGGCTCAGCAGAGCATTGGGAGCGGACTGTCCGCAAGACCATGCCACAGTACAGTTTCGGCAATGATGGATGTTGGGTAAACCGCAATGGCAACCTGCGCTATGTCCCCGAAGATGAGTTTACGCAAGAACTTTGGGATGTACTCCAACTTAACGCCAAGAAGAATGACATTCCCTCAATCCCTATGCATCATGAAACAGAAGAGGAATACGAGCAAGAGCAGACACGCCAACTCACAAGATAATCACACACGCACGCATATAATATAATAAGGTAATAACTAACAACAACACAAACTATGAAATATCCCGAATACGAAGACCTCTGCCAGCAACGTCAGGCAGGCAACATCACAGATGTAGAGTATGTACGTCAGATTTCTGACGATGTAACACACGAGTACGAAACCTTCTGCAAGGACGAAGGACTCGACCCAGAGCGCAATGAGAGTGCCCTTGCCTTCATTGATTTCCGTGAGGAACTCTTTGAGGAATGCATGAGCAACTAACTTTTCCCCAACGGCAAAACGACTAATCCCTAATCTCCCAACTATGAGTATCCGTTCCGAAGCCATGCCTTATACCGGCAACCTGTCATATCAGTTGCAAGACCTACTCCGTCGCAATGGTATGCAGGCACAGCTTGCCATCGAGGGCGACCAGTGTCTCCTCGTAGTACAAGGCCATGACTCACCTCTTATGCGTTACCCCATCAGTGAGCAGCAGTTCCGTGCTCTCGGTGATGGCGGTACAAACTACGCCAATAAAAAAGCCTACGCCACCTTCAACAAGATTGTAGGCGGTGACTTTGACTTGCCATCATCCTATGTAGCAGCACGCAATGTCAACAGCCGTGTTGTCATGGGACTGCACGGAGTACGCGAGAGCAATCCCGCTATGGGCATGCAGCAGCCTATGATGCATCCTCATGCCTTTGGTCAAGGTTTCCTCGGTTGGACACCACGTCAGCAACCCGGCATGCACATTCGTAATATGCATGGCGTACCGATGATGGCAGCACCTATGCTTGCCGAGCACACCGATGACCGTATGCGTCCAGGCGAACTGAAGACCGGCGGCTATGGCTATTATTATAAAGGTGGCCGGCAGACGCAGCAAACACAGCAGAGCGTTGATCCGCTGAAAGACTTACAGACCTACTTCCCTGCCGCCGAAACACGTCCACGACCGACAGAACCAGCCATTCCTTATAAGGAGCACATCACATCCGACGTCTATTTCACGAACGAGAAATGGCAGGAGGTGTTGCAGAGCCATGGCATCATCGTAGATGCAGACAAGAAGCAACTGACCATACAGTCAACAGGCACAAAGCAGGATTTTATCTATGACCTTACAGATGAAGAACTAAAGAAGCTCACAGATAACTCGTTAAAGTCAACAACTCTCCAAACTCGCCTTGACACACTCAACAATGTTATCAGCATTGACTTCCAAGATAAAATCACGAAGGACATGCTCAACAGCAAGGAGCATATCGGCATCACGCTGAAACCAGACGTAGAGCAGAGTCTTACGGCACAGCAGAATCAGCAGATGCAGCAAGGTCTTCAGTCACAGATGACGGTCATACCCGATGCTCAGTCATACCACGATGCACCAACACTCAATCCCGACCAAGGCTATGTCGATGGCACACGCATCGAAGACCTGAACGAGCGCAAGGGGTGGTATCGTGAGGGCAAACATGGACGAGAGGTTGATGTAGGTGATATTTGGGTTGAGAAGACCCCCTCAGTCCCACTTAAAGAGGGAAGCCAAGATGCCGAACAACAGAAGGCGAAAAAGAATGAGGACAAGATCACCTATAAGATGTCAGCCGTCATCAATGGCGAGGTCATTACTCACGAGATAAGTCAGAAGCAGTATGACAAGTTCATGGCAGTCGATGACTATCAGCGTCAACGAATGATGTCGAAGATATTCAGTGAGGTGGATATGAAGACCCGTCCGGAGATGCGCAACCGCTTCAATCCGTTGGCAGCACTTGCCGCCGGACTGGAGGTTACGAGAGAAGCCACCTTCATGGGCGCCGACATCGCCCACGGCATAGAGCACATCAAGCATCCGCATAGCGAGCCGACCGTCTATCAAGAATCACACGGCACAGGACGCATCTACGTCAAACCAGGTGTTGACTCGCCACAGGACATAGCCTCCCGTGCCTTCGAAGCAGGACTCAATCATGCCACACACGGACACGGATTAGGCAGATAAAGCCCCTCATAAATGACAAATCACATCAACAACCAACAATGGAAGATTCCTATCAGCTATACCTCGACCGACTGAACGTACAGGATATATTGTACTACGCCGGTTACAGACAGAACCGCCGTGACGGTCTGCGCTACCCATCTTTTGTCAGACTGGACAATGACGGACGGCGCATCCGTGGCGATAAGTTCATCTGTATGCCTGGAGGTAAGACCTGTTTCAAGCCACCCGTCATCAAATCGTACAATGTCATATCGCTCATAAAGAACTTCCCAGAGATGTTCCCCGAGTTTGCGCAAGGCAAGACAGACACGGCGTTAGTCCATGCCGTATGCCGAAGCATTCTCAATATGCCACAGGAAGAAAAGGTACAGCAGCACATTATGGAACCTGCCAAGGCCGTCAAGCCGTTCGACATCAAGGATTATGACGTGCAGACCTTCCAGAAGTACAACGCCGATAGTTACAAGAACTTCCGTCCGTACTTTCGGGACCGCGGACTGAGCACCGATACACTCCGCACCTTCGGCAAAGACCTGATGCTTACCCAACGTAAGACCGATGACCAGACGAAACGCACCTTCATCAACCTTTCCTTCCCTCTGACCATCCCTGGACATAAGGACATCGTAGGCTTGGAGGAACGAGGACGGGCACGACTCGATGGCACGAGCGGCTATAAAGGCAAGGCACTTGGCAGCAACGGCAGTGAAGGACTGTGGATAAGCAGTCCCAACAACACAGAACTGAAGGATGCCAAGTATGTCTTCTGGTTTGAGAGTGCCTACGATGCTATGGCGTTCCACCAACTGCTGACGGGCAGCAAGAGTGAACTTACAGACAAAGACAAGCAAGACATCAATGATGCAGTCTTTATCTCCACCGGAGGCAACCCGACGGTAATGCAGTTCCGTGGAGTCATCAAGGAAGCGCAGCATGCCGAGCATCACCTATGCTTTGACAACGACCTTGCAGGCAAGCAGTATGTGCAGAACTTCCAGACAGAACTAAGGCATGTACGCGAGTCCACACCAAAAGTCGGTGCAGACATGAAAGACTTCATGGAGTCACTGAAACGTCCGAATGACTATCTAAGTGGTAAGTCCGAGTTGCTGCCCGATGATCTCTATGAGTCTTTCAGCAACTATGTCGATGCCGCAGACGAACTCAATAGTATGAAATCCGCGCGACCACAGTATGCCCCCGATGACATCAAGGAACAACAGGCAAAGGTCATAGAAGCACACAACACCTTCGTGCAGAAGATGAACGACAAACTCTGCATCGGCAGTGAGCAAGGACACCTCAAAGACCTTGGTACCTACGACATCCCAGAATGGGCATTGTGTGCTATGGAGAATGGCGATTACGAAGGGCTGACCGATGAGGAGACAACCGCCTTGCATGAGTTCATGGATAAGCACTTTCCTGATGGCTACGTCAGTAACATCGACTGGGACAACCCAAACGAGTTCAATAACAGTCCTGCCTTCGGCACTCGCAATCCCAATGCATCACCGCAATATGGCGAGTCGCCTTATCAAGCCGTCAAGACCTATCCCGTGCAGTTCCTTCATCCGACACAGCGTGAAACGTATGCACTACCTGACGTGAAGGTGGTCGTAGAAGAACCCGATGCCGGTTACAAAGATTGGAACGAGCAACTGAAAGCACAGAACGAGGCAGAGCGCATGGCTAAGGAACAAGCCAACGAAGATGAGATAAAGTCAGCCTTCGGTGTCGATATGGATGCCGATGGCGATGTTGAGCTGAATGAAAGTGAAGAGAAACGGACACATCGGAGCATGAGTCGTTGACATATAGAATACGCATAGAAATTATTGCAAGGTTTGTTTTGAATGTATGTACAAGTCCATCCGTATCCATCCTTCGGGATTGCAGTTTGTAGCCGATAACTTGCAGTTGGTGGTAGCCGATGCTGTCACCTTTGCCGTTGCCGGTTATGATGGACTACCCTATGTTCAGTTTCAATACGCACTGCTTGCCCTTGCTTTCATCCTGTTCGCTTACTTGCATTACAGATACCTCTACCTCATGCGCATGAAATATATAATAGGTGCAGAGCAACTGAAATATCAGGAAGGACTGTTCTATGAGACGAAAGACTTCATCGAGTTATACAGAGTCGTTGACTACAGCGAGCAACGCAGCTTCCTACAGATGCTCCTCGGACTGAAGACCGTCAGCATCTACAGCGGTGACCGCACACACCCTCGTCTCGACATCATCGGCATCAGCAACAATCAGGATCTCATCACGGAAATCCGTCAACGAGTAGAATACAACAAAACACGACGTAATATACATGAGTTTACCAATACCCACTAACAACATGAACCTGCAGCCATACAATCCCAACGACTTCAACAGTCGGTGGTTGCTCGTCTCATGCCTCGCCTTCATCATCCTTATGACCTGTTGCAATCGCAGTCATGCACAGATAGTAACCGCCAATCCAGGCGAATACACCATTCTTGCAGCCGGTAACGAACTCATAAACAGTACTGTCAAAAGCGAGACGAAGGCAGAGCAGAAGACAGCCCTGTTGCAGAATGCCATGGCAGGCGAGTTCACCAAGATTAAGGAGTGGGAACGTGATTACAACTCATATCTGAAGTCTGCCGAAGGTTATGCATCAGCATTGAAGGCAGCCACACATATCTATGATGATGGCGTGCGCATACTCCTCACACTCGACAAACTGCGTAAGGCAACGAGCAATAACCCCGAAGGTATCGTGGCAACGGTTGCGATGAACGACCTCTATATGGAGACCGCCACAGAGATGCTGAGCGTATTTTCCCTTTTGAAGACAGCCGTAGCCAAAGGTGGTGAGGAGAACATGCTCACCGGCAGCGAACGCAGTAAGACGCTTTGGGCACTTGAAGACAAACTGTCCAGTTTCTCGCATAAGCTCCAGTCGCTGTATATCAGCATACGGCACTACCGCATGGCAGACGTGTGGAACCGTGCCACGGCAGGAATGATAGAGCGCGACAAGGCAGACATAGCAGCACAGTCGCTGTCGCATTGGAAACGATACGCACAGGAAGTAGCATGGTAGCCCCCCTCAATCCCCCCAGAGGGGGGAAGTCTTAGATACCCCATATACCCCAAATGATACGAATAATTAGAATTGCCATATTAACACTAATCCTTTCACTCCCCCTTGGAGGAAGCTTAGCCTATGCTCAACTTGATCCAACACTGACCGGTATGATTATAGCCTACACAGAAAAGGCTAAGTCGCAGTACGAGTCGCAGTTAGGTTCTATGGCAGTAGAGACAGAGGGGCATGTGTGGCTGAAGGGAGAAGTGGAGGCAACGACGAGTTATCAGAAGCAGTTTGACAACTATATCAGCACCTTCCGTGGAATCCTCAGTTATGCGGCACAGACCTACGGCTTCTATCATGAGATAGACAACCTCACGAAGAACATGGGCAAACTATCCTCGCAGATTGGTGACACGCCTGTCAATGCTATAGCGGTAGCCATTCACGGCAAGCGTAACGACATCTACGTCAGCGTCATCAATAAGAGCGTAGGCATTCTCAACACCATTCGGCAGGTGTGCATCGACAATAAGATGACGGAGAAGCAACGCATCGAACTCGTCTTCTCCATCCGACCGCAACTGCAAGCGATGAATCACGACCTTGCCATGCTTACGAAACTCATACGATGTACGAATATGGCGCAAGTATGGTACGAGATAGAATACGGCAGTCTTCCGCATCGGGAAGGTAAAGCAGGAGTCGTAGAAGAATGTCTCGGTATGTGGAAGGTCAACGCACGAAGCGTAAAACCTAAATAAGTGAAGAGTGAAGAATCTGGCTGACGCCAGTGATTTTACACTAATGACTAAACAACAAAATAAGGAAACGAATGTCTTGGTTATCAATAGGAACACGAATAGTGCCTAAACTATTCAAAGGTGGAGCGAAAGCCACGTCAACATTATGGCGAGGCAGCACTGCTGTTGTCAAGAGTACGGCACAGGTAGCAGGTGCTGCCGCAAAGAATCCGAAAACAACACTTGCTGTTGGCATCGGCTCGTATGCCGGTTGGAAAGTTATTGACAATCCTGAGCAATCCTTTGGAACTGCTGTAGGAGAGTCGACACGCGAGGTAGCCAACAAGACAGGCAACTTCGCCCACGACTTTGTCAATGGCTTTACTGGCGAGGACACTGTCGAAGATGTACGTGACGGCACGAAAGACATGTTCACCGACATCAAAGAAACCATGGGCGAGACGAAAGGCTTGCTCGGTACGATGAGCGATATGCTGCAGGGACTCGGAAAGTTCCTTGACAATATCTTCGGTGGCAACGGCATGAATATGTTCACTAACTTCTTCAGCAACTTCGGAGCAGGCAAGGTTTCAGGACTTGGCATCGGCGGATTACTTGCTGGATGCTATATGATGTTCTGTCGCAGCGGACTGCTCAGCAAGATTGGTGGAGCGATGCTCGCCATGATGATGATTGGCGGTAACTCGCAGCGACGAAGCAATTCGGAAACAGAAACACTCGCACAGAGCCAGTCACAGGAGAGGCCCCTCCTAACCTCCCCAAAGGGGAGGAACCGATAATAGTCTTTCGGCGAAACACAAATCAATATGAAAAAGATATATACATTCCTCTTATTCATCGGTGTGTCATCCGTTACCTTTGCCGACAACATCACCGACGGCATTGCCATTTCCGGCGACCATGTCTATAGTTACACCCCGTATGTCCAGGGCGTCGGCTATGTTCTGGCAGCAATCATCGGTCTTGTCGGAGCGTTCGCAGTCTATACCGCCTACATCAGACAGAGTCCAGATGTTGGCAAACGTGCCTTGTCGTGGGGCATGGGTAGTCTTGCCATGCTCTGTATGACCATCGCCCTCCCGCAGTTCTTCAACTATGAGGAGTCTGGCTTCGGGGGTAATGGCACAACCCTGGCAATGAACGGAAGTACAAGCGGCAGTATGACTGGCGGCGACAAATATGGAAATATAGATACCAGCATACCCAATCTGAGTGATAAGCGTTGGATAGTAGATGCTGACTATGTCCCAGTAATCGTAGGTAACAAGACAACGTCCGTCTCCAACTTCCTTAACGACATCTACGACCGTGCAGGTGGTGGAGCAGAAGGCTCATACGGACGAACGCTTGGGTATCTGATGCAACTTGTCCAACAAGGGGCTATCAGCACTTCCGATTATAAAACATTGTTATCATATTCAGGCAACCTACCTCATAATTGACAACGTAACTGACAGACAACCCAACAAACTACATAAAAACAGAGAAAAAGTAAACAATCAACCCGATATCGTCAGAGGAGGATGCTTCAAACCACTGGTAACGTAGAGTACTGCCATGCCGGTAATGCATCCATCTCTGAGGTGCCGTAGTGTGAAGATTCTCCTTTGATTTCATCAACAAACCAATCAAAAACAACAAAAAAATGATGAACAAAGCATCAATGAATCTGCTGAGTCCAAGCGGCTACGCAATGCACTTCGAACTCAGAGCGGGCTCTCCGTTGGAGATTATCCGCAACTACGGCAAAAAGCCAGACCCACAGACGGGCAAACTCACCAAGTACAACGGTGTTGACTTTAAGGTCGCACCTTCCACATGGCTCAAAGCTCTCGCTACAGGTACCATCACAGGTATCAGTCAGGACACACAACGTGGTTCCATGGTACAGGCAACTTACTTCAATCCAGAGGGAACAGAGGAATGTCGTTACGACGTAATCTACAAGAACCTCAGTTACATCAACTGCCGTTTCGGTCAGCAAGTGACTGCAGGAGACAACATCGCAATGTCGAAGGATGTATTACCTATCGAGGTAAGATACAATGGTGAAACAATCGACCCGATACCATTCCTCGCAATGGTGCGCGACAATCTTGTCATGCAGTCGCAGAAGCAGATGAACGGAAACAATCCTGAGATAGCATCTATGGATATGGACGTACACACGCCATACGATGACTACCAGTCGGAGATTGACTCGCTCTACGGCAAGTTCCTCCTACCTTATCTCTATGATACGGTCACAGGACGCTACCTCGTACGCCAGACCACAAGCGATGCTCTCTCTGCACT
>R12__coassemble_781_pt1 | contig 11982 bp, 10 predicted proteins | sample R12__metabat2_high_PE_039 | metagenome-assembled genome bin R12 | reverse complement strand
GCATCACAAATTCACTAATTCTTGATTAAAAACATCTCGGTCAAGTAGTATATAACCGCCAAGAAATTTCTGAATAATTTCTGGTTAATTTCTTTCAGTCCACATATATGCTACCAACCCGATTTCCGATGAACCCAAATATAACTAAAGTCCAAACGATATGCAATGTCCTAAATGTGGGAGCACCGTTCCCGAAGGCATGACCTTCTGTCTGAAATGTGGTCAGCCTGTAGCACAAACAGATTCATCTAAATCACCAAATATGCCTAAGGCACCAACAGCACCCAAGGCTCCGTCAATGCCGACTATGCCTAAGGCACCAAACATTCCACAAGCACCTCATGCGCCACAGGCACCAACAGCACCGAAGGGATCCTTTACCAATGCCGTGCGTAGTGTTGCCAATGCCATCACAGGCGGTGCCATGAACCGTGATATCGCCCACGAACAGCAACAGGCTGTCAACATGCAGCAGCGTGTCGACCAAGGTGAGATACATGATGCTCAACAGGCAGCGCTTGATGCAGAACAAGCTCGTCAGCGTGCCGAGCGAGAGGCAGAACGTCAGCATGATGTACGTTCTATGGAAGCCCTCGGTGGTGCTGTTGATGTGGTGCGTGGTCGTGCTATATGGGCCATTCAGCCAGGCGAGATTGCACGCCGCATCAGTGAGCGTGAACTTGAAGAGGTAGAGAAGCTGAAGGGCATCATCGTACAGGAGGGATGCACTGCCATCATTTTTGCCAATGGCGAACTGGTCAGCACGCTCTCTGCCGGAGCATATCTATTCTATAAGTCTGTCGAGGAAGAACAGCAAGCGCTGAGGGATGCCATCGCCAAAGCTGAGAAAGAGATGGCAGAGCAAGAGAGACGGCAGCGCGACATGCAGCGTCAGACAGGACCGACATTCCGTGAACTCGGCATCGTGGGCGAGATAGGTCAGGGCTTCAGTTGGCTCGGCCGCATCATCTTCGGTGAGAAGAAGGGTGAGAAGAAAGACAAGGTGCAGAAGCGTCAGCTTGACTATGCACGCATCCTTGCTCGCCTCACACAGGTGCCGGTACTCTCGGTATATATTGTCAGCAACCGTGTCATCACCATGACATTCGGCAGCAGCATTGCTCCAACGGGAGAGCTGTCCTTTGCACCATATACCATCCCTGTTGGCATTCATAATGTGGAGATAGGCGTCTCTCTGCAGATGCAGATTGACGACATCCACGCCTTTGCCACCAACTATCTCGCTGACCGCAACAGCGTGACGGTGGCACAGATACAGCAGATGCTCAACTCCCCTGTGGAGACTCTGCTCCGTCAGGCTTTGCGTAATGCCGATTACGAACAGAGTGGACTTGCTCCTGCTCTTGTCGAACAGCTGAAGCAGCAGATTCGCCAGACAATAAGTCAACAGGTGTTCGGCATAAGCTGCACACAGGTATTGAGCATCACCGACAGCGACAAGGACTTTGAACGTTTCCGCAGCGTAGAGCGTGAGTTGTACTGCACCGAACGCGAGCTCGATTACCTCCATCGCACCGGTGAGTTCCGCAACCGTATGGAGACTGAGACAAACAGTCAGCAGGTGCTGACGGCACAGAACGAGGAGCAGCTACGTTATGCCTTGCAACAGGTGAACAAAGATCAGCTTCTTCATGACGATGAACTGGAGGAATATCTTGCTCAGCTTGAGAATAGCAAGGTGCCTCGCAACGAAGCCATACAGATGCTGCACCTTGAGAGCGAGCAACGTCTTGCCGACGCACGGCAGAAGGCGGAATGGGCTCTCGACGACTCCCGCACCCAGCACGACTGGGAACGTGAGGATCTGGCTCGACGCCGCAACTGGGGCATTGAGGATCAGGAGCGTGAGCGTCAGTGGCTGCAGGAGGAGCGTGAGTATGACCGTCAGCGTGGACGCATGAAGGCAGAAGCCGACTATGACTTTGAGCAAATGATGCGCCAGCGCAACCTCGACCTCGAAGATCATGCACGCCAGCGTCAGGAGGCTATTGAAGATGAGCAGCGGCAGCGTGCCAATCGCCTTGCCGATGAGCAGACGGCGTATGAGCGTGAGCGTCAGCAGATGTTCGACCGCGACCAGATTGCTGCCAACGAGAGTCAGCGACAGATGCAGAACCTCGAGACTGCCATGCGTCTGCAGATGATGCAGGAGGCACAGGAGCAGCAGCACGCACAGGCCATGGCGACAATAAAGTCCAACGAGCAGATGAACCGCGACAATCAGTTTGCCAACATGACAGCAGAGCAGATACGTGCTGCACAGTTGTCTCATCTCTCCAGCGATGCCCAGGTGGCTATGGCAGGCGCTTACGGCAATGAGAAAGAGGCAGAGATGCTGCGTCAGCAGCAACAGCGTGATGATGCTAACCGCAATGCCGACATGGACCGCATGGAGCGTATGTTCAACCAGATGGGTCAGAACATGATGGGCATGAGTCAGAACATGATGGCGCAGCAACAGCAGCGAGCCGATGAATACCGTGATGATGCCCGCCGTCAGCAACAGCGCCTCGACCATACACAGGACGTGGCGATGCAGAATGTGGCTCAGGTAAGTACTGCAGCTGCCAACAGCCTCCATGGCATGCCGACTCAGCAGCAACCCGCTGCTCAGCCAGCACCGGAGATGATTGAGTGCCAATGCTACAACTGCCAGCACACGATTCGTATCCCACAAGGTGCTCCGAAGTGTCCTGACTGTGGCGCTCCGTTCCAGTGGTAGTTTTCCTTATATAACCCGCTGGCGGAATTAAAATAGGGCTGTAAGCCCGAAATAGCACAGGGTAGCGGCGTGAGCCCTACCGTTTGGGCGGTTTGTTATCCATTATCACATGCAAGCCATTATGTAATTATGTCGTCCATACAGGGCTCTAATAACGAAATAATCTCCTAATATACGGGCACTTCTTGCGCTCCGTAGGTGCTCAGGCGGCAAGCCGGAGTCCGTACCCGCCTGTATTATTTCACCCCCTCGGGGCTAATTCCGCCAACAGGTTTATATAATATAATAAGGTATAAGCAATGGCTGATATAAACGTAGGCAATAATGCCAATCTGCTGAAGGGGGCCATCGATTCCCATGATACGCAGATAAACAACACTGATAACCACATTGACAACAGCGTGACAAACAATGTTGTCAACAATACCTCTACGTCACACAATGTCTTTGAGGCACAGAAGTCAGTGGCACAGATGCATGCCGACAATGTGCAGACATTCCTTGGCGAAGTGATACGCCTTGTGGAGTCACCAGATGTGGCGCAGCATGGTGGCATGCTTTCCGCACAGAATCTTCACGATCTCGCTATGCTCCGTCTTCGACTGATGCTCACGCAGCAAGAGGCTGACGGCATCATCGCTCAGGTGCAGCAGAGCTACGTAGCCACCCGGCAGGCAAAGCAACGCGAGCAGGCAGCAAAGCAAATGGCGGGCATGGCACCTCCGATTAATTCATCGCCTTCTATGAACAAGGCTCCGCAGATGCCAACTCTTCCGCAGTTCAACGCACAAAGCGTGCAACTCCAGCAGATGCAAGGCTTCAATGCGTTGCAGGCAGCACAACAGATGGGACTTGGTTCCACACAGATGCAAATGCCACCATTACCTCAAATGTGCCGCGAAACAAATGCCCTTGGGGCACCAAACGGTATGCCTCAAATGTGCCGCGAAACAAATGCCCTTGGGACACCAAACGGTATGCCACCATTGCCTCCAGAGCCATCCACATCTCCGAACGGTTATGCCCCTCTTGGCTGCTCTGACAAGGACACATTGATCATCCCTGATAATTCTCCGACGCAACAGCCGGAGCGTGTGCCACAATACGGCATCATCTTCACTGATTCGCTGACTCTTGCAGAGAAATATGGCTGTTCGGTGGAGGACGTTTATGAAGTGCTTAACGTCTTTATCACCAATTCTGCTAAGATAGGACAGAACTGGTATCTCCTTGACGCTGGCAACTGCCGTCAGGAGTTGGGCAATGCCCCTTACTGGGGCGATTACAATGATATCCTTAGTTCTTTCATACATGACAACGGATTTCAGGTGGGCATTGCCACACCCGTGTTCATCATCGGTGGCAGCGATGTCATCCCCGTGCCGCAGTTGGAGAACCCACATTGTAATGGCATGATTCCTACGGATATGGCTTACTGTTTCTCCACACTTTTCTTCAGCGATCTGTGGGATGGCGACCGTCATATCTCAAACGATTATGTCCGCAACACCGTGTCGCGTCTGCCATTGGAATGCGGAAAGATGCAGACAGCGCTGCAAGATGACCTTCTATCGTACTTCAACCTCTGTTCTGTTGTACCTGACGGCATAGAGATAGAGGGTGTTGCGATGGCATCCAATGTAGAATGGACCGATAACAGCGTGACGATGTCACAGCATCTGCCGCTGATATACACCAAGACAAGCGATGAACAAGAGACATACAAACGCATGTATATGTGTCCGAAGCTTGTTGCAACAGAGTCAGGCAATGGTGATGTCGATGAGAAAGTCCTGAACGACTATGAGCAGGCCCTCAGCCATGCCGGCATGCTACTCTTCAATCTCCATGGCAGCGACTCGAAACGCGCATCGGGGTTTTATTGCAACGGTGACGATGGCTATCCCGAGTCGTTCAATATCAACATGATGAAGCAGAGCAATGCCCGTGTGCTGAATACCGTAGCGTGCTTCGGTGCACGATATGACGGTTATACTCGTGAAAACTCCATGCTCATGTCTGCTCTCCTCGGTGGTGGTAAGTTGCTGTATGCCGGTTCCACTATCTCCGTGCCGATGATTGGTGATGAAAACCAGACATACCCTGAGGGCGTGACGCAGTATCCTGGCTCGGGCTCAGAGAAGTTCATGCCTATATATTGCTACTACCAGTTCTGCGGACTCCCCGCCGGACAGGCTATGATGCAGGCGAAGCTTGACTATTTCAACACTTTCCGCCATATTGAGCGTGACGATTTCTCGCTCTCCACAATCATGATGTTCGGACTCTACGGCAACCCTATGCTCCATGTCCGCGCACGTCAGGATGTCATGGATGCTGCCGTGAAGTATGAGGTATTGCCGCAGTTGCCCGAGACAGCAAAGGCATCAGCACCGATACGCATGAAGCGCACGCAATGTCTCATCACAAAGCAGCAGTTGCAGGAGTCAAAGTCTCTGCTCGACCAGCTCCGCTCATGCGTTGACGACAACCTACGCGCTATCCACGGCATGGTGCAGCAGTATCTCTATCAGCAGCTTGGCCTCGACCCTCGTTGGCTCGACGAGGTGGATGTGTTCACCATGCCTGACGGCAACGGCAACTACGACATGGGATACATCTACAATTACGACGACTGCAACAAGTTCGGCAACAAGACAATGGTCGAGGTTGACCGTCAGGGACAGATAACCCGAATGATAACATTTAAATAAATACTCACATGAAACGCATCTTAACACTCTTCACCATCATGGTGCTGTCTGTAGGCATGGTATGCGCACAGACAAAAGGAACTCAGCGCAAGCAGACAACAACAAGCAGGTCTAAGACCACAGCGAAACGTAACACGACAAGGAGCACTACGGCTAATGGCTCATCAGCAGCAAAGGCTGCTCCTGCCAGCCCTCAGCATCTTGTATCTGGTTCCGTCGACGGCCACGACTACGTCATCATTGGCGGCATTAAATGGGCGACGATGAACGTCGGAGCCAAGACAATAGCCGGTTCATATAACACCTGCTGCGGTGATTATTTCGCCTGGAGCGAGACAAAGCCGCGTTATACCAGCAAGAAGCATTCAGGGGATGGTGCTACCTTCGGCGGATGGGTTAGCGGTCATAATCAAGGCTATTCTGATTCAGACCGTCCATCTTATACAAGCGACATATTGGATAGTGAAGGTAATATGAAACTTGATGCCTCTCACGATGCTGCAACACAGAACTGGGGCAGCAACTGGCGAATGCCGACACATGATGATTTCTTAAAATTAAATGATGCTTGCTATGTGTCTAATTCGTGGATGGTATCCGGACCAGAAGGCACCACATCCACAACAGACAAAGGCATTTACTGGTGCACGAACTACAATGGCGTTGCAGGTCTGCTCTTTAGTGATGGAGAAAATCAGATCTTTTTCCCTGCCACTAGTCACGCTCTCAACCAGTCACTAAGCAACGTTGGCTTGTCGTGTTTTTACTGGACAAGTTCGCGCTTATTTGGTGACGAATCATGTGCCAGCTCCATGAATTTCTATATGGGAACAGGCTTCTCGAACGGTGCTAGTCAATACTTTGGATGCAGCGTCCGTGCCGTCGTTGCAGAATAAACAGAAAATATTAACTAAGTATTACTATATAACTATGGGATTTTTTGGACTAAAGACCTCCAAGGAGGTTGAAGAAGAAAGGCGTCAGGCAGCTGTTACGGCTGCACGCCAGGTAGAACAGAATAACCTCACGAACCTATCTAATCTGAGCAAGGGCAGTCAGGTGAACTTCGCCATTCCTTATTTTGATGTGTTCGACCCTCGTCTGATGGATTATGGCGTTCCGTGTTCCGTACATGGAAGCATCGTCTATTGCATCGATGACATGGACCTCTTCCATCAGATTAACAAGAACGAGGCATACAGCGATGAGACGTTCAAGAACAAGCTGAAGGGACAGGTCACGAAGTATGTGAAGAGTGTCGTCACTAATGCTCCAACAGATGCACAGATTCCGGTGATACAGATAGAGCGTAGAATTCTTGAGATTAGTGACCTCATCCAACAGCGTGTTGCTCCGCAGATAGAGAAACTCTTCGGCATCACCGTGCGCAGTCTCGACATCACAAACATCATGATTGACAAGGAGAGTCGCGGCTATCGTGAGGTGAAGGCTCTCACGGCTGACCTTGAGAAAGAGAACAAACTGGCTCAGCACAATGCCAACCTTTCCAACTTCAATCTGCAGAACTCTCTCAATCAGGATCAGCTGAAGATGCAGTCGAGCCTCAACCTCGATGCCATGAAGCGTCAGCAGGAGATGCAACTCGGAGGACAGGAGCAGCTGCAGGCCATGAACCTTGAGAACCAGCGTGAGACATTGCGCATACAGCGTGAGGAGATGCAGCGCGCCAGCCGCTTGCAGACAGAGCAGACATTCCTCGGTGCTCATCAGGCAGACCTCAACGCCAGCGTTCTCAACACCGCAAGCTCTAACCTTGGCGGTCAGCAGATGGGTGGTGGTATGTTCGCCGGACAGACTCTCGGTACACCACAGATGCCAAATATGCCTAACATGCCGCAGATGCCTGGTATGCCACAGATGGGAGCACAGAAGGCAACACCTCAGGTGCAGTATATGGTAGGCGTTAACGGTCAACCATCAGGACCGTACGACTGGAACCAGTTGCAGCAACTCGTGCAGAGCGGTCAGCTGACAATGCAGTCACAGGTATGGACACAAGGCATGGCAGCATGGACTATGGCAGGACAGGTGCAGGAACTGCAGCCTCTCTTCGCAGGTCAGGCTCCGGCAATGGGTGGCATGCCTCCAATGATGTAAAGAATTTCGAAATTATAAACCTATAAAACTAACGACTATGTTTTCAAAAGAATTAGAAGCACTCATCGAGGCAACGCTTGCCGATGGCGTACTCGAAGACAACGAGAAGGCTGCGCTCGTGAAGCGTGCCCAAGCCGAAGGCGTGGACCTCGCCGAACTGGAGATATACATCAACTCCATCATGCAGAAACGCATGCAGACAAAGACTGCGGAAGAGGAAGCTCGTGACCAGGCTGCAGCAGCAAAAAAGAAAGAAGCTGTAGGCCGCACTTGCCCTCATTGCGGAACAGTGATTCCACCTTTGGCAGAGAAGTGCCCTGGCTGTGGAGAATGGGTAATGACAGCATCGCTCAACGAGAAAATAGAAAAGGAGTTTGACCTTATAAGGAACGAAATGGGTGAGGCATTGCAAAAAACTAGTGGAGTGCCGCGCGCTAACGCTGTAGGAAAAGTAAAGCCCAAAGTAATGGATTTACAAATCAGATATGCATCAATCCCTAAAGTGCAAACATTCTGCAATATGATGATGGAACAAATCAACGAAGCAGAAGAATATGCGAAAAAACTTGAGAAGGGACTTTACATATATATGGCCGTATTTGTCATTGTTGCAATTATAGCTTGTATATGTATGGCAATTTTTAAATAGAATCTATTATGCCATCGGCATCCTTAACACTCCGCATAGCCAACGAACTTGCAGAGCGTATCGATGCTCACTATGGTTTCCGACATGACAAAGCCTTATCGCTTGTCATGTCGGCACCATAGTGGGTGACCATTAGCATTGAGTTGCAACCTCATTTGCATTGAATGACGATGCCGTCAGCATCTCCTTGTAATGTAAAGACTCAGTAATTACAGCACAAAGACTCAGTAATTACATTGCAAAGACTCAGTAATTACAATATAAAGACTCAGTAATTACTACGTCAGGAGATACTGTCAGGATGCTCGTTTGTATTGAATCAAACCGTCGTTGGTATCGAATTGGGCAGCAACTCCATACTACGCAGAATTTATTCCGAATCTCACCGCAACGGCTTGCCTACATACTGCAAGAAAAACATTTCGCCAAAACATAGCCCTATACAAAGCCATGAACTAACATAAGAAAGGTTGCAAACTATGTGAGTCGACGAGTTAGCCGCGGAGGTGTTTAAGGCGAAAGATAACAATGAGATAATCTGATGTCTCCTATATGATATCCTGTATGAATGCAAAAGAACTCTACGAGCAGTTTACGGCTTATTATGAAACCTATGTCAAGACACGAGTGATTGACAACCTCTTTGAGGTCATTCATATAAGCGAGAATGACCACACCAATATCCTTGCCCAAATTTTCGGAATAAAGATTAATAACGACAAGCCATTCATTAAGTCTTTTCTGTATAATCTCGGCATTGAAACCCGCAATAAGAACTTGACTGTCAGCACACAGTCACAGGCTATAAGCCTAAATGGCGTAGGATATATCGATTTGCTTATAACTGTAGGCGAAGATACTGCTGTTGTCGTAGAGAACAAGGTGTGTGGTGCTACAGATACACAATATCAGCTGCAACGCTACTACTGCTCACTGAGGAAAGACGAACAGGCTGCCACCGCATTCATAGACAAATTCCACGAGTATTGGAAAGACGAGCATCGAAAGGAATATAAGGATATCCACATCGTTTATCTGACAAGTGACGGCAGCAAAAGCGTACCTACTGATTCTGACACCACTAAGAATTACAGCATCACGAAGCAACTAAAAGAAAGTCTTGGAGAAAAGTTTCATGAAGTGAACTACCTGACAAATGTTCTTTCATGGCTATATGATGATGTGCTGCCGAAGTTGCCAGTCAAGGGCAACATTCTGAACAGCATTAAGCTCTATGTCGATTATCTGGAGCAAGCGTTATGTATTAACGATACTGCTAATAACGAATGGTTGAGGGACGAGAAACTCAAAGAACTCTTCAATGTCAAGGACGGTGTTGAGGTTTCCCGCTTCTGTGAGTTTGACCGTCTCTACAAGGAGCTCATCCGCATGAAGAAAGCGAACAAGGACGATTCGCCAACTACTGGGTATCTGTATGATGAGCTGACAAAGCGCATCCTCTGTTTCCGCAACAGTATCTTCAGTAAGATGGCACCAGAGGGATGGGACGTCTATGCCACAACAGGTTACATCAAAGTTTTTAAGCCTGAATGGAAAGAGTCTTTTGGAGGTCAGAAGTTCTCCACCGTCAGCTTTTCAATCTTCGGTTGGAGTACGGATTCTCCATCATTCTGCGTTTCCATAGAGAACAATTCCTATATTACTCAGAAGGATTTACAGAGTAAACTTGAAGCAGAATACGGCAAAGCAAAACATACGAGCGGCAAATATTTCTCATTGACGCTTAACAAAGTGAAACTCAGTTTCAAAGCTGATAAGGAATTCTTCGTTGACTTCGTAAACGATAATACTATCAAGAAAATAACAGACGAGATTGATAAAGCATTAACCCAATACAAATAAAGAGTGAAAGTTGCTCGTTTCTCGTGGGTAGCATAAATTCTTCATTCTTCACTCTTCATTCTTCACTCTTCATTCTTCACTCTTCATTCTTCACAATATGTCAGGCGGATTTTCTATCATAGGAACCATATTCCTTATCATCATCGGCATCTTCGCCCTTGGCATCCTCGGATGGATTGTCAAGGCCATCGGCAGTGTCTTCGGAGTAATGTTTGAAGGCATAGGCCTTGGACTTGGCTGCATCATCAAGGCCATCTTCTACATTGTCTGCATTGGCATATTCATCTGCCTTATACTCTAACCACGTATGTCACAGAAACCCAAACGCTTCGTCAGCCGGCATGTAGAGAAGAAAGTCCTGAGGGCTGCCCATCGTGCTTCGTTCAAGAACGGCGACGCCATCCGTCAGTCAACGTTGTGCCGCTGCTTCTATTGCCTCAAGGAATTCCCAGCAGCAGAAGCCGACCTCATCTCCGAGATTGACGGTCAGCAGACAGCATGGTGCCCATACTGCAATATAGACTCCGTCCTCGGCGATGCCCAGCCGTTCCCCTTCACCTACGCCTTCAGCAAGGCTATGCGCAAGTTCTGGTTCCGGTAGACTCGTTTTCTTGTGCGAAATCTTTGAAGGGGAAGTGCTGGACAACCTCATGAAGATGATTAACGGCTCTCTCGATACGAGATGGGCTAACCTGCATAAGACGAACACTCATTTCATAGCAGCCAAAGCCAATATGTATCGCCATTCCATGCCTGAGGTTATGGAATAAAATCAAATAATGCCCGAGGAAGAATCGTTTCCTCAGGCATTATTCGATGAAAGTCTGAAAGCAAGGGTAACATGTGAATCATGACAAGATCACTTTATCCGGAAATAATCCATCAGGGCTTTGTAGTTATCCTGTGCCGTAAGACATGTGTCACGCAGATAACCTGGAATCTGCGGCCATTGCTGAAGTCCGCGATAGTAGAAATCTCTAAGGTCGTCGGTGATGATGAAAGGTATGATGTTGTTTGCGAGGCATTCCTTGAACATCACGAGGCGCCCTACCCTGCCATTGCCGTCCTGGAAGGGATGGATGGTCTCAAAGCGCTTGTGGAAATCAAGGATGTCATCGAGTGTCTTATCCTTCTTACTGTTGTATTCCTTAAGAAGCGATGCCATTTCCTTATGCACATTCTCCGGCGGACATGTCTCGATGCCTCCCACTTCATTCGGCAGCATCTTATAGTCGCCAACACGGAACCATGCCTTCAGGGAGTCCTGTGTGCCAGTCTTCAGCATGAGATGCAGCTCTTTGATATAGGCTTCGATGAGTCGGTCGGTGGCGTGGTCGATGATGCTGTCAATGCAACGGAAGTGGTTAACGGTCTCCACGATATCATCCACGCGAACGCTCTCCGACGTTATGCCGATGGTGTTCGTCTCAAAGATATGGCGTGTCTGCTCATGTGTCAGCTTGCTTCCCTCCATATGGTTGGAGTTGTAGGTGAGGTCTATCTGCGTGCGATGATATATGCTCCCTTTCAGCCGCATCTCCTTCTGCTCACGCAGCACTGTCAGCAACGGCATGACTTTTTTCTTCAGCGAGTGTTTCTGCACAACGGCATCCTCGGGGATATTCCATGTCTTACCGGTCAGGAAGGCTCCTTCAAGCTTTCCCTGACTGCAGTAGTTTCGTACCGTTCGCTCGCTTATCCCGTACAGCTGAGCATATTCTGTTACTGATATGAATTTCATTATCGGCAAGTTTTTTTGAATAAAACTGCTGCAAAAGTACTATTATTTTCCGATACCGGCAAACTTTTCGAGGTTTTTCTTTGATTTTTTATGTTTTTCATAGGCAATGATAGACATGTTGGCTACTCTGAACCCCGAAGGCGACCGAAATAGT
>R12__coassemble_763_pt1 | contig 12105 bp, 5 predicted proteins | sample R12__metabat2_high_PE_039 | metagenome-assembled genome bin R12 | reverse complement strand
ACCGGAAGCGCCGTGGCAAAGTCGTTGTTTGCAACACCGGAGGCCTATGCCTCGCTCGCTGTCAGCGACTTCCACTTTGACAACGGCCGACTGGGCACACTCACCGTAGATGCCAACTGGGACAATGACCTCGGGCAGATAAATGTCGACGGACACTGTCTCGACCGCGATGTCACGCCGGATGCCGATGGTACAACAGATGTCGCGGGATATATCTCAATAAAGCGAAACTACATCGACCTCGACATCAAGGCCAGCAACACACGCTGTGAGTTCATGCAGACCTACTGCGACAGCTTCCTCAGCGATGTCAACGCATGGGCATCGGGCAACGTAAGGATATGGGGCGACCTCAGCCACATCAATCTCACGGGCGATGCCGTGGCATCGGGACAGGCACGCGTGAATGCCCTCAACACCGTCTATTCGCTGCGCAACGACAGCGTACACTTCGTGCATAACGACATCCTTGTGCCACACTGCGTCATCTACGACCGCAACGGCAATCACGGCGTGCTCTCAGGGGCAATACATCATGAGTATCTCTCACGCGTGACCTTCGACCTGAATGTCTCCGCCGAGCATCTGCTCTGCTTCGACTTTCCGACGCTCAATGGCGAGATATTCTGCGGATATGTCGTAGGCACGGGCTCGTGCAAGATGACAGGACGGCCGGGAGACATCACCTTCGATATCGATGCTTACCCCGAGGAGACATCACAGCTGACATATAACGCGTCGTCGCCGGATGCTCTGCAGAATCAGGAGTTCATAACATGGACAACAGAAGATTCTGCGCCACAACCTCCGACGGCCCCGCAGTCCGCCACTCCGGAAATAGACGACGACTTCCGCACAAATATACACCTCAACTTCCTCATACATGCCACACCTGCCAGCACGCTGCGACTGATAATGGACGAGCGCACGGGAGATATCATCACACTCAACGGCTCAGGCACGCTGCGTGCCAACTATTATAATAAAGGTGGCATGCAGATCTACGGCAACTACAACGTTGATCACGGCGAATACAAGATGACCATACAGCAGGTCATCACCAAGAGCTTTGAGTTCCTGCCGGGAGGCACGCTGTCGTTCGGAGGAGACCCTATGGAGGCTGCCATAAATCTGCAGGCACAGTATGTGGTGCCGTCGGTGCCACTCTCCGACCTCAATATCGGCAACTCTTTCTCTAACAACACCGTGCGCGTAAACTGTCTGATGAACATCACAGGCACGGCACAGCAGCCACGCGTGGAGTTTGACCTTAACCTCCCGCAGGCATCCACCGACATACAGCAGATGATAACATCGCTAATGGACTCTGAGCAGGAACGTAACCAACAGGTGCTCTACCTACTCTCCATCGGACGATTCTACGCTGCTGACAACAACGCATCAGCACAGACGGGACAGTCGCAGGCATCGCTCGCCATGCAGTCGTTCCTATCTGGCACGCTGTCGCAACAGCTCAACAGCATCATCTCTGATGTTGTGCTGAAAGACCGCAATTGGAACTTCGGAGCGAACATCTCACCGGGCGACGAGGGAATGATGAACGCGGAATACGAGGGACTCATCTCAGGACGCATGCTCAACAATCGCCTCCTCATCAACGGACAGTTCGGATACAGAGACAACGCCAATGCCACAACATCGTTCATCGGAGATTTCGATGTCCGCTATCTGCTATTCCCTAACGGCAATCTGCAGGTGCGCGTATATAACCAGACATCCGACCGTTACTTCACAAAGTCGAGTCTCAACACCCAGGGCCTCGGCATCGTATGGAAGCACGACTTCAACTCGCTAATCCCTAATTTCCTGCGGAAGAAGGAATAAGGAGGAAGGAATAAAGAGGAAGGAATAAGGAGGAAGGAATAAGGAGGAAGGAATAAGGATTAATTGATTAAGGAATAAGGATTAATTGATTAAGGAATAAGGATTAATGCTTTACCATTCGCTGCATCAAACTGATTTGGTGGATTATGGTGGTGATTTAAGGAATAAGGAATAAAGAATAAGGATTAAGGATTAAAGATTAATTGATTAAAGAATAAGCAACAAACTATGATAGACGAAGAATTTGAACCCGTTGACGACGAACGCGACGACAACGACGACTTTGACCTTGAGAAGATGGGGCATGAGCTCGACCGCATGCTCGACGAGGCTGCACGCATGTTCCAGAACAATGTCAACAATATGGCAAAGATGGCAGGCCAGAAGCCTCCACGTGTCATTGCCGGTGGTGGCGGTGGCAGCAACGATGCTAACACACCCTACCTCGACAAATACTCTAAGGACCTCACACAGGCGGCTGCTGACAGTCTCCTCGACCCTGTCGTGGGCCGCGAGACGGAGATACGCCGACTGACGGAGATTCTCTGCCGACGGAAGAAGAACAACCCCGTACTCATCGGTGACCCAGGCGTCGGGAAGAGTGCCATCGTCGAAGGTCTCGCACAGCAGATAGCAAGTCGTACGGCATCGCCTGTGCTGCACGGCAAGAGGCTCCTCGCCCTCGACCTCACGGCCATCGTGGCAGGCACACAATACCGTGGAGACTTCGAGAAACGCATGAAGGGCATCATCGACGAGCTGGAGCAGCACGACGATATCATCGTCTTCATCGACGAGATACACACGATGATGGGCGCCGGATCGGCATCTGGCACCATGGATGCTGCTAATATCATGAAGCCCGCACTCGCACGGGGTGTCATACAGTGCATCGGTGCCACCACCATGGACGAATACCGCAAGTCTATAGAGAAAGACGGAGCGCTCGAACGCAGATTCCAGAAGATCATCGTCAACCCTACATCGGCTGACGACACTCTCGTCATTCTACAGAACATCAAGGAGCACTACCAGCAGCACCACCATGTGGAATATACAGATGCTGCGCTGCATGCCTGCGTGGACCTCACCAACCGCTACATCTCCGACCGCGCCTTCCCAGACAAGGCCATCGACGCACTCGACGAGGTAGGCTCACGAGTGCATCTGCGCTCTGCCTCTGTCTCTCCTGCCGTAAAGCGTGCGGAAGAAGAGCTCATCGAGGTTAAGAAGAAGAAGAAGACCGCTGTCGTCATGCAGAACTATGAGCTCGCGGCTGCCATGCGCGACCGTCAGGGAGAACTCGAGCAACGGCTGATGCAGCTGCGCCTCAACGGTGCAAGCGAAGGACGACGCCATGCCGTCAGCGAGGCTGATGTCGCTGAGGTGGTGTCAATGATGTCGGGAGTCCCTGTGGAGAAAGTCAGCGAGAATGAGGCAACACGCCTCCGTAAGCTCTCTGCACAGCTGCAGACGGCCGTAGTAGGACAGCAGCACGCCATAGAGACCATCGTACATGCCATACAGCGCAACCGCATAGGACTGCGTGCCGCCAATCGACCGATAGGAGCATTCATGTTCCTCGGACCTACTGGCGTCGGAAAGACATACCTCGCTCAGCAGCTCGCAAAGCAGGTCTTCGGCTCGGCAGACGCGCTCATACGCGTCGATATGTCTGAGTATAACGAGTCGTTCAATACATCACGACTCGTGGGAGCGCCTCCGGGATATGTCGGATATGACGAGGGCGGACAGCTCACCGAGCGTGTGCGACGCCACCCTTACAGCGTAGTTCTCCTCGATGAGATAGAGAAGGCTCACCAGAATGTCTTCAACCTACTACTGCAGGTGCTCGACGAGGGACGACTCACAGATGGCAACGGACGACTCATAGATTTCCGCAACACCATCATCATCATGACATCTAATGCCGGTACACGGCAGCTGAAGGATTTCTCGCAGGGTGTCGGCTTCAATGCCGGGACATTCTCTGCCACCGACGGCATCAACAACGAGTATGCACGCACCATCATCGAGAAAGCACTGCGCAAGCAGTTCGCACCGGAGTTCCTCAACCGTCTCGACGAGATCATCACCTTCGACCAGCTCTCGCTCGACTCTATCAAGCAGATTATTGACATAGAGCTCAAGCAGCTCAACCAACGTGTCCACGAGTTAGGCTATAAGCTTCACCTCACAGACAAGGCAAAGGAGTATGTTGCAACGAAGGGATACGACATACAGTTCGGTGCACGCCCCCTGAAGCGTGCCATACAGCAGTATATCGAAGATCCGGTGTGCCAGCTTATCATCGATGGTGATATCTCTGCCGGCGACACCATTAAGGTCGCCATGCCAAAGAACGCCGACAAGCTACAGTTCAAAATCAACAAGTAATTAGGCTGTTCCCTAAACAGATAATGTCTTAGGAAAGCAAGACGCTTTCAAGTTTGTTCATCGGGACGAGGATGGCCTGAAAGCCGAGTGCCATGGCGGCCTCGATATTTTCACGGGTATCATCATAGTAGAGTGTCTCTGCTGGGATGATGCCCGTTTGTTGTATCACCTGCTGATAGATGCGTGGATCGGGCTTTGCGAGCTGCATCTCGTATGAGACGAATGTCTGCTCGAAGCATTCGTCGAGGGTGTATCCTTGCTGCTCGACAATCTGCTGTGTGTATTGCCATGCGGTGTCGTAGAGATTGCTGAGCAGGAAGACACGATACGTCTTGCGGAGCTCGACGAGCATCCGCAGACGTGACTCCGGGATATCGTCGAGGACGGCATCCATAGCCCATAGTATCTGCTCGTCGGTGACGCCAACGGCGCATAGCGGGCGTATAGCTGTGAGGAACTCCTGACGCGGCATGAGTCCGTTGAGATAAGCGAGTGCCGGCTCGCGTATTGCCTTGTCGTTGAGGCATCCAACGAAATCAGGCAGGCCTATGCTATGTAGTGCTTCGGTGTCCTTGTCGAGATTGAGGTTGAGTAGGACACCAGCGAGATCGAAGATGATGTTCTTTATCATATTAATATTTTTTCAAGTGAAGAATGAAGAGTGAAGAATGAAGATATGGTAATCATAATTCTTAACTCTTAACTTTGAACTCTTAACTTTGAATCATGACTGTTGCAGCATGATGACAAGTATTGCTGACCAATGGGCGATGGCTCCGAGAAGTACGAAGACATGCCAGATGGCATGGTAGTGGCGATGGCTGTCGCGTGCGAAGAAGTATGTGCCGCCGGTATATAGTATGCCTTCGAGGAGCATCAGCGAGAGTGCGAGCATGGAGAGATTCTCGAAGACAGGCTTTGCGATGAAGACAACGCTCCACCCCATGAGGAGATAGAGTGCGAGCGAGAGGCGTGGATATCGCCCGATGGCGACAATCTTATACACCGTGCCGGCAGCGACGATGGCCCAAAGGAATCCGAAGGCCACCCATCCTAACCACCCTCCTACGACGGCAATGCAGATAGGTGTGTAGGAGCATGCTATCATGACATAGATGCTGATATGGTCGCACTTGCGGAGCACCTGGCGTGCCTTGCCTTCGGGCAGCCAATGATAGATGGTTGACGAGAGGAACATGAGGAACATGCCGACGATGAAGAACAGCACGCCCATGGCCCACTGCCATCCTAACGATACTGCCGGCCATACCATCCAGATGGATGATAGCGCGAAGACGACACCTACGAGGTGTGTCCAGTGGTTAGATGATTCTTCCTGAAAACTTGACATTGTATTTATGACTGTGTTTTAATGACTGAACTTTCGCAGAGTTAAAACATTACTTTTAATTTAACAACTCTTTTATTATCAAGAATTTAAGAAGCTTATTCGTTGAATTGTCAAGAAGATTTAGAAGGCTAACGCCAACAATATTATGGCGCATGCTTCTCTCCTTCTTATTAATTCAAAATTCTATAATTCTTGATAAGAAGATGAGGGGTGCGAAACTCTCTTTAGTTAATGAAAAACTCAACGAGAGATTATGGATTGCGGAAACTGGAGGTATATAATAGACTTGCGAATCAATGCTAATGAGCGTCCGATGCAATACTAATCATGCTACAACCAGATACAAACGAGCATCCCGGTAGTATCTTCTGACACAGTAATTACTGAGTCTTTACACTGCAATTACTAAGTCTTTATGCTGCAATTACTGAGTCTTTACACCGCAATTACTGAGTCTTTACATCGCATAGAGATGCTAACGGCACTACAGTTAGATACTAACGGTGGTGTCATTCAATGCAAACTGGAGTCCGATTCGGCAACACCGTTAAGTGTATTGAATATCAACACCATACGAGACGGCATTATGCAATGGGATAAAGAATCAATTATCAGATGCTCGCAATATAGGCAGCTGCCAATGATAGTGTACGGCACAGATGCGTATGATGATAACGACGAGGGCACATGCTATCTGCGCCGTGATGGTGGGTATGCCGAAGATGATGGCATTGGTATATACGAGGCCTCCGGCAGCACATGCGAGTGCATAGATATCTCGCCGGAAGATCAGCGGCACCTCGTTGATGAGGATATCGCGTATGACACCTCCTGCAGCTCCTGTCATCATGCCCATGATATTTGCTGCCCAGAATGAGAATCCGGCATCAAGGGTCTTCTGGAATCCCACGACGGTGAAGAGGGCGAGACCTATAGTATCGAAGGTGAACATCGTGCGTGAGATGCGATGTATGAACTTATGGAACGGCATATAAACAACAAGAGCCACTCCCGTGACGACGAGATATATCCATTGCGTCATCCAGAAGGGGCTTTGTCCGAGAATAATATCGCGCACGGTGCCTCCACCGCAGGCAGTCGCCATGCCGACGATGAAGGCTCCGAAGAGGTCGAAGTTCTTCTCGCTGGCAAGGCGTATGCCGCTGATGGCGAAGGCGAATGTGCCTATGTAGTCAATGAGAGTGACGAAAGTGAATTCAGGCAAGTACAATTTTACAATTTAACAATTTACAATTTGACAATCTGCTGCATGTACAATTTTACAATTTGACAATTTGACAATCTGCTGCATGAACAATTTTACAATTTGACGACTTACAATCTGACAATCTGCTGGATGTACGATGTAAATTTATTGCATGCACAATGTGTTGGCTGTCCTCCTATTTTCAAGAGTATCTTTCTGTACTCCCCCCTTGGGGGCTTGGGGGTCCTTACTTCACCTTGAGGTCGTAAGGGACGTAGTTGCCTCCGGCAAGGATGCGTGAGCGAACAGTAGAGCGACGGCTCTCGTCGGTGTATTTAGGGCATACACGGTCAGCGACGATGGAGAGGTCGTTGTAGCGTAGCGCGTTACGGTTCATCCATGCGTAAGACTTACCCTCGCACGAGAACTCAAGCATCACCTCCTCGAGTATTGCCATATCATTATGACGTAGGATCTGCGCTGTCGTCACACCCGTATCAGAATCGTAGATGCTGCGTGCGGAGAGAGTGTATGCGCCACGTATTCCCTCGCAGTAGTATTTGCGGTTGCCCCACTCGGCATCTGCTGTCCAGTTGCGTGTGAAGCCTTCCCACTCCTTCGCGTTTGTGCCAGCAATTATCTCTGCGCTGTAGCTGTTGATGCCGCCGTTGAGAACGCAAGAGAGTGCGGTATAACGGTTGAGATGGTTGAGTGCCTCGCAGAGCATCATGTGATACTGTGTGGCACGATAGATGTAGATGTGTACATCATCCTCGTAGGCATTGGCACGTATGCCGCTGCGTCCGCCTTCCTGACGGAACTTCGACATATACTTGCCCTTGGAGTTTGTGCCGACGAGATACTTGAAACGTCCCTCTGATGTCGAGCCGCCAGGGTTCTTTGCAGAGTTAGTGAAGCGGTCGATGCCTGAGTCGGTAGGACAGAGCAGATACTCGGCAGGGTATTCGGCAGAGAAATGGCGCACGAGTGAGTTTGTCTGGTTGTTCTTGTAGTCGTAGATGATGGCGCAGACATTCTCTGCAGGGTAAGGATCCTGCGAGAGCCATAGGTAGGCGTAACGTCCTGACGTGCCGGCATTAGGCACCCAGTAAGGGTTAGCTCCCGAGTAGCTCTCGTCGTTGATGTATGTGCCGAGTGCAGCGAGCATAAGGTCGGCAGCCTCCTTGTAGTATGAGCGCGCATCAGCTTGCTGGGCGTCGAGGGCGGCACCCTTCCAGAGATCGAGCTCAGCCATGAGTCCTGCGTATGGCGGGCACATGGAGTTCCACTTACGGTATGTTGACGATGCTATGGATGTGACATTGTCCGGGTCGAGCCATGCTATCCAGTTGATATCGCGTGTGGCAGCCACGCCATCGACGCCATTCTTCATTGTCTCCACGCACTTGTCGATAAGCTCGGTGAGTGAGAGCAGCGTGTAGCCGTTGGCAGGTGTCAGGTCAGCGACGGATGTGACAGGGTCGTCGAACCATACTGCCTGGCCGTATATCTCGCCGAGAGTCTTATATGCCCACACCTTTATGCGGAGTGCCGATGACATAAGGTCCTGGCAGACATCGTCGTCAACACCGGCGAGGCGTCGATACTCTGCCATCTTCTGCAGATAGTCGTTGCAGGCGATGACGACCTCGTAGTATCCGGCAGGATTGGCGTAAGAGTTTGACTGCAGATCGGTGTCGTAGTTGTATAGCGAAATGAGCTCCGGTGTGGAGTTTTCTGTCGGCTGCAGGAATTCGCCTCGTGTCTCTGTGAGCAGAATCTCCTTGTCGCCAACGGCCTGCAGTTTTGTCATGATGCCGAGGAATCCGGCATACATCTCCGTATTGGATGATATGAAGTCGTCGCCCATCAGCTGGTCGTCGCTGTCGGGTGAGAAATAGTCAGAGCAAGATGTCAGCGCACCGGCAGCCATGAGAGGCAGCGTGCAGAGCAATATCTTGCCGAGGTTATGCTTATTGAATATCTTTGTTATCATAATCTATATTCATTTTGACAATTTGACAATTTACAATTTTACAATTAACAATTAGCAATTATGATTACTTATGGGTGATTGGATTTTTACAATTATTATTGCCATTGGGTGATTGGATTTTGTCTTTTTGTAAATTGACAATTGTGATTACGGTATTTTAGAACTTGAGATTGACACCGAACTTGATGGAGCGAGGATTGTTGATCTTTGCATAGTCAACGCCCTGTATGGCCGATGTGTTGGAGTAAGAGAACTCTGGGTCAAGACCAAGATAGCTGGTGAAGCAGAAGAGATTCTGTCCTGTGACATAGATGGTGCCGCCCTGCAGGAAGTCGAGGAGTGGCTTGTTCCATGTGTAAGAGAATGTTATGTCGCGGAGCTTGAGGTATGATGCATCCTCTATCCAACGGTCAGAGAAGTCGTTGTTGCCAATCTTGTCGCCATAGCTTACGCGTGGGATATCGGTCACCTGACCTTCCATCGACCAGCGGCGTGTCATAGACGTTGACTGGTTGGAGAAGTCAGAACCCGACTCTGTGATGCGGCGTACGGCATTGTATGCCTCATTGCCGAGCGAGTAACCGAAGGTGAGGTCGAGCGCGAAGCCTTTATAGTCGAAGCGTGTGAAGATGGAACCGAAGGCATCCGGCGTTGCGGAACCGAGAATGACGCGGTCGTTGTCGTTGATGACGCCGTCGCCGTTCTGATCGACATAGTGTACGTCGCCAGCCTCATAGCGCTGTCCTATCTGGTTGTAGAGATTTGCCTGGTTAGCCTCTGCGGTGGTAGCGAAGACGCCTGTGCTCTGATATCCGTAGAATGCGTATGGATCTTCGCCTACGCGTGTGATGATCTGTGCATCGTCGGAGAGCGTGGTGATGAGCTCATCGACAGCACCGAGAGCCTTCACCTTGTTTGTCAGAGTGGTGAGCTTGCCGCCTATTGTCCAGCGGAAGTCATGGGTATAGACAGGAGCGACGGTGAGTGACAGCTCAAGGCCGTGAGAGGTGAGCTTGGCGTTGTTGGTATAATACGGCGATGTGCCAAGGACAGCGGTATTCTGGCCATACATGATGACATCCTTTGCAAGGACATCATAGTAGCCGATGCCGAGCTGCACGCGGTTGTTCCACAGTGCCGTCTCTATGCCAGCATTGATGGTGCGGTCGCGCTCTGCCTTGAGCTTGCTCGGAAGGTTGGCACGCACGACGCCAGCGATTGTCTGATAAGGTGTCGAGGTGTAGTAGTATGTGCCGAGCTTGCTTGAGAAGCGGCTGTTGCCCGTGAGCGAGAGGTTGACATAGACATTGAGCTTGTTGATGAAGTCAATATCGTTGAGAGCCTTGAGATTCTTTGCCATGAGGACAAGCTCTCCAGCAGGATATACGGCGAAGTCGCCCAAGCCGTTGGCTGTGCTCGACGAGCCGTCGTAAGATACTGTCACGCCAGCCTTCAGGAGATCGTCGAAAGTGTAGTCGGCATGTGCGAAAAGGTTGAGCCAGTTCCACTTGTTGTTGTAGCCGGAGAAGTACTTACCGATTGTCTGTGCGTCGCCGAGTGTCTGGTAGAAGTCGTTGTTGGAGTTGCGTCCGAAGGCAGCGTCATACTCACAGTCGGTAAGCAGCGACTGTGCACCGAGCTTGACGTCGAACTTATGCTTGTCCTGCAGCTGGAACTTATAGTCGGCATTCACCGTGAAGAAGAGGTTGAAGGCGTGGTTGGTGCCTACGCGTGTGGAGTTGTCTGCCTCACCATACTGATCGAATAGCGGCACGATATCGCTGTTGTTGATGCCTGGTATGAAGGTCTCCTCCTGATTGTAGTTATAGTACATGCCGACGGCTCCGGAGATGGTCATGCCGTTGATAGGGCGGTAGTTGAGCTGCACCTTGGCATTAAGGTCATACTGACGGTTCTTGCCCATCAAGGAGTTGACGAGCGAGAGAGGGTTAGACACCTGGAAGTCGGTATTCTCTATGGCACCATACCAGTAGCTGTTGTATGTGCTGATGAGATTGCCGTACATATCGCTGGCGTATGGCGATAGCAGAGGCGAGCGACGGTATGCTGCGAGCAGAGGGTTTGTCTCGAGCGAGAGTCCCTGCTCCTGATATTTGCCCGTGAGGTACGCGGTATTGATGTTTGCGAGAATCTCAAACTTCTTGCTCACGAGGATAGAGGCATTGATCTGTGCATTGTAACGATCGGAGTTGGTATTGCGGAGCGTACCGTTGTCGCCGAGGTATCCGAGCGAGATATTGTACTTCGCGATAGCGTCACCACCCTCCACACGGAAGAGGAGATCCATGGTGTTGGAGTTGCGCATGATCTCATCCTGCCAGTTGGTGTTGTGCTTATAGAGATAAGCGTTGTTGGCATCAGGATCGAAGAGGAAGGAGAAGTCGCCGAAGAACGACTCCATATTGTCGTAGTATGTGAGGCCGATATCAGAGAGATAGCTCTTATACTGCGTAGCGTCCATCATCGGTATGCGACGGTTGTTCCAGTTGTAGCCATAGAGGGCATTGAACGATATGCGGGTATCCATATCTGTCGATGTCGCCTGATCGGTTTCAATCATGATGACACCATTGCTGCCGAGTGAGCCGTAGATAGCGGCATCGGCGCCCTTGAGGACGGTGATGTTGCGGATATCCTGATTGTTGAGCGCCTGGAAAGCGGAGCGTGAGTAGCCGCCGATGATCTGCGACTCATTGAGGTCGGGCATGTATGGCACGCCGTTGATGACGATGAGCGGCTCGTTGTCAGCGACGAGTGTCTTGATGCCTCGCAGCTGCAGGTATGAGCCTTCGCCCGTCATGCCGCTGTGTGATGTGACGTTCAGTCCGGTCACCTCTCCCTTCAGCGCGTTGTCGATAGAGAGAGAACCGTACTGGAAGTCCTTGCGGTTGACATTCTGCACGTTGACGATTGTCTGGTCGTCTTCCTTCTTGTCGAACGGCAGGATGACCGTCTCGTCGTAGCGGCGGTTGTCTGTCTCTATGAGATGAATGACAGGATTGAGCTTCGACGACTGTGAGACAACGTAATATCCCTCATGACGGAAGGTGACGACGGCACCATCGTTGACGCCGGTAATGACGTAGCGGCCGTCAGCATCGGTACGAACAGCCTTGCAGCCGGGTGATGTGATGACGACATCTGCTACAGGCTTATTGGCAGAATCGACTACCCTACCCTTGTAATCTGCTGCCGTAGCAGACAGAGGCAGCAGCGAGAGAAGCATGAGGCTCGCTCCCACCCTGCTGAGGGAGAGTGGAGAAGACATTGCCTTATGGCTGCGCTGCT
>R12__coassemble_758_pt1 | contig 12145 bp, 10 predicted proteins | sample R12__metabat2_high_PE_039 | metagenome-assembled genome bin R12 | reverse complement strand
TATACCCCCTGACCACCATCCCCTCAACCCTCAACGAACGATTAATTCTCATGAATATGAAACAGACTATATATATAATAATGTGTGGCATCGTTGCTGCCACACTCACTGCATGTATGGGCGGAAAGTCTATGTCGGCATCCGGAAGTGGCGGCGAAGTGACTGGAGTCGGTGGAGGAAAGGCCTTCGCTGAACCTACCCCCTATGGAATGACTCTCGTGAAACGAGGATACCTCAAGATGGGTATAGAGGAACAAGACTCGCTTTGGGGCAAGCAGACACCAGTAAGAGAAATCAGTGTCGATGGATTCTGGATGGACGAGACCGAGGTGACAAACTCAAAATACAAGCAGTTTGTCATGTGGGTGCGTGACTCTATTCTCAGAACGCGTCTCGCCGACCCCGCATACGGCGGCGACGAATCATACATGATAACTGAGGATAAGCAGGGCAACCCCGTAACACCGCATCTCAACTGGAAGAAGCAGCTGCCCCGCAAACCTAACGAGGACGAGCAGCGAGCTATAGAAAGCCTATACGAGGTCAATCCCGTCACGGGCGAGAAACTCCTTGATGCAAAGCAGATGAACTATCGATATGAGATATACGACTACACCACTGCCGCTCTGCGTCGCAACCGTCTCAACCCTAACGAGCGTAACCTCAATACCGACATCGTGGTCAATCCGGACGAAATCGTCATGATATCTAAGGACACAGCTTACATCGACGACGAGGGAAACATCGTGCGAGAGACTATCAACAGACAGCTCACCGGACCATGGGACTTCCTCAATACATACATCGTCAATATCTACCCCGATACCACATGCTGGGTCAACGACTTCAAGAACTCTGACAACGAGATATATCTCCGCAACTACTTCTCTAACCCTACATACAACGATTACCCGGTAGTCGGTGTGACATGGGAACAGGCCAACGCCTTCTGTGCATGGCGAACGGAATATCTCCTCAAGGGGCTCGGACCTCAGGCCCGATACGTACAGCGATACCGCCTGCCGACAGAAGCTGAATGGGAGTATGCCGCACGTGGCAAGGACGGCACAGAATTCCCATGGAATGAGACGGATACGAAGAGCGAGAACGGATGTTTCTACGCCAATTTCAAACCTGACAAAGGCAACTATGTCATGGATGGAAACCTCATCACTTCACGCGTAGGAAGCTACGGCGCAAACAGCAACGGACTGTATGATATGGCTGGCAACATCGCTGAATGGACATCTACGGTGTACACCGAGGCGGGTGTGTCGGCAATGAACGATATGAACCCGCAGCTCGAATACAAGGCAGCAAAGGAAGATCCGTACCGCCTGAAGAAGAAGTCGGTTAGAGGCGGATCATGGAAAGACCCGGAGTCGTTCATACGTTCCGCATGGCGCTCATGGGAGTATCAGAACCAGCCACGCTCTTATGTCGGCTTCCGCTGCGTTCGGTCACTTGCCAGCTCGGCTAACATCAACCAGCGACAGCTGAAGAAAAAGAAGTAATCTGAACGTGACTCTATATCGACTCGCTGCGTGTCAAGGCGCTGTCTGACTATCAGCCATCGGCCTACGACACCGCAACTGACACGCGGGCAACACCACATCTCTACCACACAATATATCACCACTATGGCAAAATATAGCAAATTCAATATCATCTATCTCATACAGAAGTGGATGGACAGCGTCGCTGGACAGACATTCATGAACTATGCCTACTCCTGGGGTGCATCAATCGTTATCCTCGGAACACTCTTCAAGCTCACTCACCTCCCCGGAGCAAATATCATGCTCTTCATTGGTATGGGCACGGAGGTATTCGTGTTCTTCATTGCGGCATTTGACAGACCATTCGATAAGACTGCCGATGGACGTGACCTCGCTACTGACTCACAGCTCGCGGCACAGCTCGCTGGCATGGAGGGCGGAGACGCTATGGAGCAGATGGCTGTCAATGGAGCAGCCATCGCTGCAGCAACAGCTGCTGAAGGACAGACAGCTACGGCTGCCGTGGCCGGCGCTGCGCCTATCATCATCGGTGGTGGAGGTGTCATGACGTCTGCCAATGGCGGTATGAACGCTGACGCTGCCAATGCTAATGCTGCAGCCGCACAGGCTGAGGCACAGCAGGAGTTCCAGGGAGAGAGCTCCGGAACGGTAATCCTTGGCACAGCGCCTGTCATCGGAGCACCGGCGCCGGCGGTTTCTCCTGAGACGGCAGAAGATATGGAGGAAGTGACAAAGACATACATCGAGAGACTCAATGATCTCAATGAAGTGCTCGTCAAGGTATCTGAACTCAGCGAGAAGATATCCATCGACTCTGACGAAATGGCTAACCTCAACCGCTCGCTTACGGGCATCGCACGCGTATATGAGATGCAGCTGAAGTCTGCTTCACAGCAGATCACTACTCAGGAAGAGATTAATACTCAGCTGCATAACATGACTGAGCGCATCACAGAGCTCAATGCTATGTACGCAAGAATGATTGAGGCCATGAGCGTCAACGTCAAGTAGCACATTTATTACATACATTATAAGATATTCAACTTTCGCAAATTTCCAACTTGCTCTGTTTTTAAGTGAGGAGTGAAGAGTGAAAAACGAAGAATGCTGATTACCTGTTAGACATCTTCACGATATATATGGTAATCATAATTCTTAACTCTTAATTCTTAACTCTTAACTCTTAAGTTGAGCTTGCGAAACTTAAGCAAGGTATAATAAGGTGGCAACACACGCCACAATAAATCAAACCACCACAAATGGCAATAAAGAAAAACTACGTCTCACCACGCCAGAAGATGATCAACCTGATGTACGTCGTACTCATGGCAATGCTGGCTATGAACATCTCCAACGAGGTGTTGGACGGCTTCAGCCTGGTGGACGATAGCCTAAGACAATCCACCGAGAACGCGGAGAAGCAGAATCTCGCCATATACTCTGACTTTGAACATCAGCTGAAAGCTAACCCACTGAAGGTCAATCAATGGTTTGAGAAAGCCAATTGGGTAAGGCAGATGAGTGACTCTCTGTACAATATGGCACAGGATTTGAAGGTGGCTATCGTCAAAGAAGCTGACGGTAAGGACGGCGACGTCAACAACATAGAACGCAATGACGATCTCGAGGCTGCAAGCCAGGTTATGCTCGCACCAGGAACAGGACAGGGAGAGCATCTGCGAAAGGCTATCGATAACTACCGCACAAGAATACTGACGCTCATCTCCGATGATAATCAGCGACGCATCATCAGCGGAAACTTCACCACTGATCTGAAGGGAAAGAAGAACCCGCTCAATAAGTCGTGGGAGGAGTATATGTTTGAAGGAATGCCTGTTGCGGCGGCCATCACCATGCTCTCAAAACTGCAGAGCGACGTACGCTATGCCGAAGGTGAGGTGCTGCACGACCTTGTCGCTAATATTGACGTTAAGGATATCCGCGTCAACAAGCTCTCGGCATTCGTCATTCCTAATGCACAGACGGTCGTCAGAGGAGACAAATTCTCTGCAAAGATTGTCATGGCGGCGGTCGATACGACACAGCAGCCGCAGATATTCATTGGCGGACGAGAGATGCATCTGCCAAATAACACATACGAGTTCGTGGCTGGCAAGACAGGAGATTTCACTCTCTCGGGATACCTGACAATGCTGAACGGTAACGGAGAACGCATCAGACGTGACTTCGAACAGAAGTACACCGTCGTAGATCCGTCGGCTACCGTCAGCGCAGATCTTATGAACGTCCTCTACGCGGGATACTCTAACCCGATAAGCATCTCTATTCCTGGAGTGCCGCTAAATAAGGTGTCGGCAACAATGTCGGGCGGAACGCTGCAGCCAACAGGACCGGGAAAGTACATCGCCAGACCTGCCGGCGTTGGCAAAGACGTGACAATCACGGTGTCATCGACGCAGACGGGACATCCGCAGCAGATGGGACAGTTCACTTTCCACGTGCGAAAGCTGCCTGATCCGACGGCATACATACAGATGGGGAACGACAGATTCCGTGGCGGCGGACTGGCAAAGGCCTCGCTCATGAGTGCCACCGGAATACGTGCCGCCATCGACGACGGACTACTTGACATAGAATTCAAGGTGACAGGATTTGAGGCGGTATTCTTCGATAATATGGGCAACGCTGTGCCGATGGTCAGCGAGGGTGCATCGTTCTCTGCTCGTCAGATGGACGCGTTCCGCAAACTCTCACGCAACAAGCGCTTCTACATCTCACGCATCAATGCCATCGGACCTGACGGCATCGCTCGAAAGCTGCCTGCCTCAATGGAAATCATCATCAAGTAAAGCTGCCATCCACCGGGCGATATCTATAAAACCGTAGTAACACTACATGAGGGCCACGGTGCCCTTACGCCTATAATACAATTCAAAAAGATATATGAGAAAGATTCTTATCATACTGGCCATCATCAGCTGTGCAGCGACGACTACCGTCAGCGCACAGCCACAGGCACGTCGTAACCAGCAATCGCAGAAGACACAGTCTAATGCCAACAATATGACTACACGTGCACAGATATCGTTCCCGACGTCGGCTGCCATGGCAGAAGATGTCGTTTGGAGACGTGATATCTACCGCGAACTGAACCTTATGGAGGGAGAGAATGCCGGATTGTATTATCCTGTCGAGCCGTCGGGCGACAAGATGAATCTCTTTGTCTATCTCTTCAAACTCATGCTCTCGGGACGTGTGCCCGCTTACGAATACCGTCTCGACGGAAATGAGGTGTTCAGCGACTCGGCACGAGTAAAGCCTCTCGCGCTGCTTGACAACTACCACATATTCTATGAGCGTGTCAACGGACGACTGAAGATAGACAATGCCGACATTCCATCACGCGAGGTGAAGTCATACTACATCAAGGAGTCGGCATATTATGATCAGGCCAACTCTACGTTCCACAAGAAAGTGGTGGCGCTATGCCCTATAATGACACGCGAGGATGACTTCGGCGACGGCACGGCAAAATACCCGTTGTTCTGGGTGAAGTATGATGACCTGGCACCGTTCCTCTCGAAGCAGACCATCATGACGAGCGACTTGAACAACGCTGCGACAATGTCGGCAGACGACTATTTTACTCAGAACCGATACAAAGGCGAGATATACAAGACCAATAACCTCCTTGGACAGACGCTGGCACAGTATTGTCCCACCGACTCTGCCATGAAACAGGAGCAGGCGAGAATAGAGGCCGAGCTGAAAGCCTTTGAGAAGAACGTCTATGGTGACCAGGCGAAGAAGGACTCTCTTGACAGCATCGCACGTCTGAAGGATCTCGACACGAAGTCTGCCAAGAAGGCAAAGAAGTCTGCTTCTCGTCGTGGCACATCGGTTTCTAAGGACACTTCCGCTCCAAAGCAGAAGAAATCGAAGACCAAGTTGGCATCATCTTCATCAAGCTCTGCCCGCGTTTCCGTTCGTCGTGAGCGCCACTAAGCATATCGCTCGGTAGTTATCCGCTTGAGCTCTGCCCGCGTTTCCGTTCGCAGTGAGCACGAGTACTCGTTTCACCGTGAGCAAGCGGCATGAGATTTCGCATGTTAGAATGCCTTCCGAAGGCTTTACCTATAACACAATAAAACTGTAACGGTCATGAAAAAGCATCTTATCCTCATCACCATTATGCTGATAACGGCAGTTGGAATGCATGCCGAGAACAAACACGTCAAGGTTGGTGTGCGTGGTGGTTACAATGTCACAACGATGTCGTTCAACAAGGATGTCCTCAGCGCAACGAACCGCAGCGGCTTCTTCATCGGCCCGACCTTACGTCTTAGCACATTCATTGGCATCGGACTTGACATCTCTGCGCTGTACGATCAGCGTGAAGCAGAGACAGACCTTTACACCATGGAGAGCGGCAGTATGGATGCCGGTGACCAACCTCTGAGTTTGAAGCGGAAGACATTCTCCATCCCTGTCAATATCCGCTACAGCCTGTTGCATAACGATGTAGCTGATATCTTCGTCTTTGCCGGGCCTCAGTTTGACTTCAGTCTGAACAAAGATATCAAGAAGACAGACTTCGAATGGAGCTGGAACAGCAGCACCTACGGTGTCAACTTGGGTGCAGGTGTGACGCTGCTGAGGCATCTTGAGGTGCGCTTCAACTACAATATCGCCGCCGGCAAGAGCGGTGAGTTCTCATTTGATAAGGCCGTTGATGAAGCCGCTGACGGCGTAAAAGGCAAAACAGGCGCTTGGCAGATAGGCGCCGCAATATATTTCTAACGCTCAGACGGGCTTACATCTCATTTCGCTTATGAAGCAAATACTTCTGCCTTTGATGCTGTTGCTGTTGCCACTCTGTGCCATGGCTCAAGACAAGAGCTATGCACCGAACACCAATTGGCCATATGTCAATGCCGACTTTGCCGACGGTGTGATATACCTCAGCAACGGCACATATAGCAAGGCGCGTCTGAACATTCATCTGCACAATAACGTCCTGCAGTGCGTCACCTCTCAAGGTACTGTCAATCCGGTGACGTTCCGCAATATAAGTTATCTCACTATCGGTGCCAACCGCTACTCTTACGCTGGCGAAGAACTGATGGAGGAACTCTCGTCGGATACACTCGCGACAGACGGTGGGCAGCCGGCGGTGCTGAAGGTGATGCGCATCTGCCGCCCGGACTTCCCCGCGATGTTCAACGATAATACTGCATACTATATGGATATGAATACTTCTGCCATGCAGTATATCCAGAAACTCAATCTCCGTGGAGAGTCAAACGAGCAGTATTCTGAGTTGCGCAAGGTGTGGTATGACGGCCGCGAGATACCAACAAAGGTCTCTTTCTATCTCGTATTTGCTGATGGCAGCAACTGCCGTGCCACTCGCACAGATTGTATGGCGGCCCTCCCTAAAGAGCAGCGCAAGATGCTTAAGACATACCTCAAGCAGCACTCGATTGACTGGCATGACTTGACATCGTTGCAGCTGCTGCTGCATTACATGAACTCTCTTATGACACAATGATAGTTGCCGATGCGTAGCTATCATTTTTTTTTGTGCCTATAAGACGGTTGGCACATTGTTTGGCCGCATTAGGCTCAGCATACCTTTAATATTTTAGACATATTGACAACACATACACAAACATCGAGCTAAACGTAAGGTGGACTTTCTCGAATGTTCCATCATTAGGTTTAGCTCGATGTTTGATAGATGTTTGACTCAGATGTCTGAAATCCAAAAGTAGAAAGATGTTGAGCATTGCGACCCTTTGGCTCCTTTAGACACATGTGCCGTGTGCGTCAGGTTATCATCCGCTTTATGCTATATTTGATATGCTATAAAGGCCAACAGAGGGGCCGATAAATACAAAATTATGGACTATTTTGTTAATTTTATACCTATTATGCATTGCAATTCAAATCTTTTTTGTAACTTTGCAGAGTCTAACCATTCTAACAATCACAATTCAGTGCAATATGAAAAAACAACTCATTCTATCCGTCCTGATGCTCTGTTCGCTACCGCTCTTGGCGCAAGTCAGCCGCAGCGACGATTTTCATCAGAGATATAAGCTCAAGGAGGTGGTCATCTTCAGCCGACATAATGCCCGTTCGCCTATCACCGACGGCTCCAGCTCTCTTGGGCGAATGACTCCCAATACGTGGACATCATGGAGTTCCGACGCTTCGGAACTGACACTCCGTGGCGGAGTGTTGGAGACACAGAACGGACAGTTCTTCCGCAAATGGGTTGTCAGCGAAGGCCTGCTGCCGGAGAATGCGCGCCCAGCGTCTGATGAGGTGCGTATTTATGCCAACGGCAAGCAGCGCACGATTGCCACCGCGCGCTATTTCACCAGCGGCTTCATGCCTGTCAGCGACGTCCTTGTTGAGCGCAATGTGGAGTTCAACAAGACAGATCCCGTCTTCAACCTTCTCTACGATAAGGTGCCAGATTATGTCCCGGCGATAGCCCAGCAGCAGCTTGTCGAGAAGTTCGGTGAGGACGGTCTGACAAAAATCAGCAAGTCGCTGAAGTCCAACTATGAGCTCCTGGCAGAGGTGCTCGACCTGAAACACTCTGACATCTACACATCCGGAGAGCTCACGGGCTTTGAGGATTACACCACGAAGCTATACTTCAAGGACTACGAAGAACCGCTAATCGACGGCTCGCTCAATGCCGCCTCGTCGGCAGCTGATGCCCTCCTGCTGCAGTCATACGAGGAGACCGACCCTCTGAAAGCGGGTTTCGGACATGAGCTTACCGACGACCAATGGCGACAGATAGCCACCATCAAATACTACCAGAATGATGTTCGCTTCTGCCTTCCGGTGATAGCCAACCATTTCGCGTATAATATCTTAGGCGTCATTCGTGATGAGTTGCAACGCCCGGACCGTAAGTTTACGCTCCTCGTAGGCCACGACACGAACATCACATGCCTGCTGAACGCTCTGAAGATAGAGATGCCCCCGACGACAAACTCCATTGAGCCGTTTGTCCCTATCGGCAGCAAGATTGTTTTCGAGAAGTGGGTTGACGCTTCCGGCAACGAGTATGTCGGCATCAATCACGTTTATCAGTCAACGTCGCAGATACGCCATCAGGAAATGCTCTTCCTCAGCAATCCGCCTATGATGCGTGCGCTGACAGTCGATGGCCTTACTGCCAATGCCGACGGTCTCTATTCTCTGGCCGACGTCATCAAGCAGATTGACGCCTCGCGACAGTCTGAGGAAAATGTCGCTAACGGCATAACACCCGCTGTGTCAGCCACAAGCAATGCTTCTGCAGCAAAATATTCCATTGCCGGCCAGCAGATATCACAGGCAGCTCCGGGGCAGCCGTACATCGTCTCAGGCAAGAAATTCGTCAACTGAAGGATGCGCTGAAGACGCTGGTTGCGGTCTGTCGCGTGATGGCTGCTCATCACTCCGCATGACATTTGACGCAATCCGAGAAAACTATACCAGCCGCCTGCCTCAATCCACTCCCCTGGTCCTACTCTCGGAGATTCAATCTCCGAGAATACCCACCACCATCTCCTGCCCGCTATTGGCATATCATCATGGTGGCATAAAGTCTGAAACATCATTTTATTATCTTAATTATAATCATCAACTAAATCTAAAGAACTATGGTCAACAGATTTATTCTCAATGAGCTCTCATATTTCGGTGCAGGCGCACGCAAGGAGCTTCCTAGTGTTGTTGAGCGTCTTGGCTTCAAGAAAGCGCTCGTAGTGACAGACAAAGGCCTCGTGAAATTCGGTGTCTGCAAAATGGTCACCGACGTCATGGACGCTGCCGGCATTCCTTACGAGATATACGATGAGGTAGTGCCTAACCCAACAGTGACAAACGTGAAGAATGGTGTCGCTGCCTTCGCCGCTGCTGGCGCTGATTTCCTTGTGGCTGTCGGTGGTGGATCGTCAATGGATACTGCTAAGGGCATAGGAATCGTTACCAACAACCCTGAGTTCTCTGACGTCGTTTCGCTCGAGGGTGTCGCTCCAACGAAGAAGAAGACTGTGCCTATCATTGCTTTCCCAACAACAGCCGGCACAGCTGCTGAGACAACCATCAACTACGTTATCATCGACGAGGAGAACCACAAGAAGATGGTGTGCGTTGATCCTAACGACATACCTTGCTGCTCTATCATCGATGCTGAACTGATGTATTCTCTCCCTAAGGGCACTACCGCTGCCACTGGACTCGACGCCCTGACACATGCCATCGAAGGCTATATCACCAAGGCTGCTTGGGAGCTTTCTGACATGTTCGAGATAGAAGCTATCCGCCTCATCAACAAGTATCTGCGCCTTGCAGTATTCGATCCACAGAATCCGAAAGGCCGCGAGGGCATGGCACTGGCACAGTATGTTGCCGGCATGGCATTCTCTAATGTAGGCCTCGGTGTAGTACATGGCATGGCGCACCCTATGGGATCGTTGCACAATATCCCTCATGGCGTGGCCAATGCACTGCTCCTGCCAACCATCATGGAGTTCAACGCTCCTGTCTGCCGTGAGAAATACGTGGAGATAGCTAAGGCTATGGACGCATACAAGGAGGGCATGAACCAGATAGAGGCTGCTCAGGCCGCTTGCGATGCAGTACGTGCTCTCGCCGTAGAGGTGGGCATACCACAGCATCTCTCTGAGATAGGCATCTACGAGAAGGATATCGACGCACTTGCCGATCAGGCCATCCAGGATGTCTGCACACCGGGCAACCCACGCAAGGTGACACGCGACGATATCGTTGCTCTCTACAAGAAGGTGCTGTAAGATGTGATGACAGCTTTTTCTGCTTGCCCAGCATGCAATTGCTGTGCGATTGATTGCATGGCGAAAAAAACGCTAAGAGTCTGTTAGGCTTGCAGCAACAGTATCACATGATAACGCAAAAACAAAAAGGGCGCATTGCCTCACGGAGTATCATATCGTATGTGCTCGGATAGGTAATGCGCCCTTGTGCTTTTTTTGCGTTGATGGTGATGACACCAGCATTACGGCCTTTATATATTGCCGTTGGCATCATAATATGTTTGCGTTGGCATCATAATATGTTTGCGTCGGCATTGTAATATGTTTGCGTTGGCATCTTATTACTGTGCCGTTAGCATCAGTTGACATTGTCGTTAGCTTGAATGGACTTATGGTATTCAATGCTAATTGTATCGTAGTTCTGTGTAGTTGTCGTTGTGTTATAATGTTAGTGTCATTGTGTTATAGTGTTAGTGTTGTCATGATTCGCTTGTCGTGTTGTTGCTGGAAATAACTGAACATATATTATATAATAAGGTGTAGCACTGACGGTTGTCCGAAATCATAAATTTGAGAGCTCCAATCTTCAATATTTCTAATATTTTCTTTGTGATTTCAAAGATTTTTGCCTACCTTTGCAGTGTACTACTACAATAGTACACCACGATACCAACAAAGCCCTTCGATTATGGACATCAGATTAGACAAGGTAAGCTACAAGTACAAAGGCACACGCCGCGAGGTGCTCAGCAACTACTCGTTGGAGCTCCATGAGAACACCATCTGCGGACTGCTCGGCAAGAACGGCGTCGGCAAGACGACGACGCTCTACCTCATGGCAGGGCTGCTGCGGCCGACGAGCGGGAGCGTCACCATAGGTGGTATGGAGGCGAAGAGGCGCCAGACGGAGATGCTGCAGGATGTGTTCATCGTGGCTGACGAGTTCAATCTGCCGAAGATGTCGCTGCGGGAGTATGTCAGCATCAACGCGCCATTCTATCCGCGCTTCTCCGAAGAGATGCTGCACGAATGTCTCGCAGAATTTGAGCTGGCCAGCGACATCAACCTCGCCGAGCTTTCTATGGGCGAGAAGAAGAAGGTGTACATAAGCTTCGCACTCGCCACCGGCACCCGCGTGCTGCTCATGGACGAGCCGACAAACGGCCTTGACATTCCTGCGAAGGGGCAGTTTCGTAAGAATGTGAGCCGCAGCATGAGCGACGACCGCCTCATCATAATATCTACCCACCAGGTGCATGACGTCGAGCAATTGCTCGACCATATCGTCATCATCTCAGAGGACGGTATCCTTCTCAATGCAAGCACCGAGCAACTGACCAGCGACTATGTATTCGAGACACGCACGCTCGACGATATGGTAGATGCAATCTATGCCGAGCCGTCGCTGCAGGGCAACCTCGTCATGGCACCACGCGGCAGCCGTCCCGAGACACCGCTGAACCTCGAGTTGCTCTTCAATGCTGTTACCGCAGGTAGGAATAAGGAATAATGGGAGACCCCTCCCAACCTCCCCCACGGGGAGGAGTTAGAAGAATGCCACTACTAACAGCAAAAATTTGTTAGACAAAAACAAGACTAAGAATTTAAGAATTAAGGTATAAGCTATAAAAACACACAATGAATACGACGCGAATATACCAACTGGTGCGGTGGAACGTGATCATCTTCCGGAGCCAACTGATACGACTCTTCTTGGTGGCAATATCCATCATGCTCATCTTGGGAGCCACACATTATAGCTTATGGATGGACGATGCCGTCAATTGTAGCAGACCAGGTGTTCACGCACCAACCTGGATAGTGATAGCCATGATACTGATGTTTGCCGCGAATATATGT
>R12__coassemble_756_pt1 | contig 12149 bp, 13 predicted proteins | sample R12__metabat2_high_PE_039 | metagenome-assembled genome bin R12 | reverse complement strand
ATATATAATATAATAAGGTGTAGAAATTGTAGCGGCTATTTATTCCTTATTCCTTATACCTTACTCCTTATTCTTTTATTCTTTTATTCTTTATTCCTTATTCCTTATTCTTTATTCCTTACTCTTTATTCCTTATTCCTTACTCTTTATTCCTTTAGACTTAAATCACCACTATAATCCACCAAATCAGTTTGATGCAGCGAATGGTAAAGTGTTAATCTTTCCTCCTTAATCCTTCCTCCTTAATCTTTCCTCCTTAATCTTTATTCCTTATTCCCAATTACGGGTTACGCATCTGGCGGTAGATGACATCGCGGAGGGGCATGTCGTTGATGTAATCCTCACGCCGGAATGCAATGGAGAATAGCTGACGCTGATCCTTCGGGAGACGTAGTGTCTTAGACTTTATGCCTTTCAGCTTGCACCACGGCTTGAGGACGCGTTTCAGCTCGTTGGCGTGGCTGCGTCGATGGAAGAATGAAGCATCGTGGGTGTGTGCATCGGCGAGAATCAGCGGGCGCTCAGTGGTGAGGCCTTCCTCCTCGATGGCTGCAGCACATTCGTTGAGCCATGTCTCTCCGTATGGCATGAAGTCGGGAGCCACCATAATGATGTCAGGGTATTTGGCGGCCTTCACACCAAGGAGAATCTCCACCTCCTCGTTGGTGACATACTGTGGCTTGTCTGGGAGGTAGGTAGAGCGTAGGCGAGGGTAGTTCTCGTAGAGAGTTTCGAGTAGGTCTTTGATATCTCCCCGTCTTGTCTCTCTTACGACAATAACCTCGTATTCAGCATCATACTGCTGCGACAACAGCTCTGGGAGTGTCTCGCGCAGTATGGTGTTGTGGTCATTAGAGATTATTACTATAGAGTAATTGTTCATTACTATTCGTTGTTTATCTTTCTTAACTTTACATCAGATCTTCTGTGGTGTAGCCGACAGGGAGATTGCGGCAGTTGTACTGTGAAGCCATTATCTCGCCGTAGGCACCTGCAGAGCGGAGTGCGATGAGATCGCCGCGATGTGTCTCTGCCATCTTGTAGTTCTTTACGAAGACATCCGACGACTCACAGATAGGTCCTACGACATCGTACACCTGTGGAGTGGCTTCGGGATGTGAGATATTCTCAACCTTGTGGTAAGCATCATAGAGAGCTGGGCGAATGAGGTCGGTCATACCGGCATCAACGATGCAAAACTGCTTGTGTGTGCCCTTCTTTATATAAATAGTACGCGCGATGAGCGAGCCCATCTGTCCCACTACTGCGCGCCCAGGTTCAAAGTGCAGACGCTGTCCTGGCCGTAGCTTGAGATTGTCGGCATATGTCTGGAAGAACGTTGCGAAATCCGGCACGGGGTTAGCATCCGGATCCTGATAGTCGATGCCGAGTCCTCCGCCGCAGTTGATATTCTTTACGGTGATGCCCTGAGCCTCGAGTCTATCCTGCAACTCGTTGACGCGCAGGCATAGAGCCTTGAAATCATCCATCTCGAGAATCTGGCTTCCGATGTGGAAGTGCAGTCCAATAAACTCAACGTTAGGCATGTTCTTTGCCAGCATGATGACCTTCTCCATATCCTCCATCGGAATGCCGAACTTATTCTCGGCGAGGCCGGTTGTGATGTTAGCGTGCGTGTGTGCTCCGACATTCGGGTTAATACGGAAAGCCACGCGAGCCACCTTCTTGCGTGATGCTGCGAGCTGCTGTATTATCTCGAGTTCCTCGATGCTCTCGCAGTTGAAGCAGAAGATATCGCTGTCTATGCCGAGCAGAATCTCACGGTCTGTCTTTGCCACGCCGGCATAGACAATCTTGTCGGCAGGGAATCCTGCAGCGAGAGCAGCCTTAATCTCATTGCCGCTGACGCAGTCGGCACCAAGTCCTGCCTTAGCGATGATGGCGAGGACCTTCGGGTTAGCATTTGCCTTCACGGCATAGTGTACGCAGTAGCCATTATGGCGTGCTGCTTCTGTGTTTATTGTGTTTAGTGTTGTGCGGAGCAGATCGGTGTCGTAGTAGTAGAACGGCGTGTCGATGCTCTGGAATTTCTGTGTTGGGAACATTGCCTTTGTTGTGTTTGTCTTATGGCCAATGGGGCCTGCCCTATGACAAAGCCATAGAGCATTGTCCCATTGGTATGATGTGTGTGTTTACGAGAACTATTGTTACTTGTAGCGAACCTTCGTTTACTTGAAGAGAACGTTAGAGAGGTTCTGCAGAGCCTTCTTCTTGTCGCACTCGCGGATAAGGAATGAGATATTGTAGTTAGAGCCACCGTAAGAGATCATGCGGACAGGGATGTCGCTCATAGCCTCGCAGCATCGTGTCTCAAAGCCTACATTCTCCCAGTCGAGATCTCCTGCAACGCAGATGATGCACATATCCTTGTCAACGGTGACTGTGCCATAGTGCTTTAGCTTATCAACGATGGCGTCGAGGTGGGTGGTATTGTCGATGGACATTGACACGCCGACCTCAGATGTACAAACCATATCGATGCTTGTCTTGAACTCCTCGAAGGTATTGAACACCTTGCTGAGGAACCCAGAAGCGAGTAGCATGCGTGATGACTTGATCTTGATGGCTGTGATATTGTCCTTTGCTGCCACGGCCTTGATGGTTCCTCGCTGCAGGTCGTTGTTGATGATAGTTCCCTCAGCCTCAGGATCCATGGTGTTCTTGAGGGCTACAGGAATGCCTGCGTTCTTTGCCGGCTGTACACATGTAGGGTGCAGAATCTTTGCTCCGAAGTAAGCCAGTTCAGCAGCCTCCTCGAAGTTTAGCTGGTGTACCGGTTCTGTGTGTTCAACGACGCGCGGGTCGTTGTTGTGCATGCCGTCGATGTCTGTCCATATCTGAATCTCGTCAGCCTTGATGGCAGCACCGAGGATAGATGCCGTATAGTCAGAGCCGCCGCGCTGTAGGTTGTCAATCTCGCCGTATGCGTTGCGGCAGATGAATCCCTGTGTGATGTAAATCTGGTAGCCAGGGTTGTCGGCAAGCATCTTGTTGGCATGCTCACGGATGAAGTGCATGTCAGGCTCCTGGTTCTTGTCGGTCTTCATGAAGTCGAGGGCAGGGAGGAGGATAGCCTTTATGCCAATCTGGTTGAGGTAAGCAACAACCATGTTCGTTGACATTATCTCGCCCTGAGCTACGACAGCACGCTCCTCGAAGCTTGTGAATGTGTCCTTGGAGAATGAGCGCAGGAATGTGAAGCGGTCGTTGAGTATCTCTGTGACCTCAGCCTTGATCTTCTCGTCGGTGTATAGCTCATCGACGTGCTTCATATACTTCTTCTTGAGTTGGTTGATGATGTCGTGTGCTCCATCGACGTTGTTCTTGTAGAAGTAGTTGGAGATTTCAACGAGTGAGTTTGTCGTGCCAGACATAGCCGACAGCACGACGAATGTCGGCTCGCCGCTCTTAGTGATGAGCTTGCAGACATCTTTCATTCTTTGTGGTGTACCAACGGAGGTGCCACCGAATTTCATTACTTTCATCTTTCTATGGTTATATTTGTTATTTTGTACGCGACATGGAATTAAAGGGCGATGTAAATCACAAAGAAAATATTATAAAATATTTATTGCCTGTGAGTTGTGTATGCCGTATTAATTCTTAACTTCTGTGAGTGTATTGTCCTCGCAACGATATACGATGCCCGGGAACTTGTCGAGCATCGGTATGTTGTGGGTAGACATGACGACGGCTGTGCCGGTGCGTGTTATCTCCTTGAGCAGGCCGACGATATTCTCGGCAGTCTCAGGGTCGAGGTTACCTGTCGGCTCGTCGGCGATGATAATCTTCGGGTGGTTGAGGAGGGCACGTGCTATGACGATGCGCTGCTGCTCTCCTCCAGACAGCTCATGCGGCCGTTTGTCCTTGACATTGTCAAGGCCTACGGCAGCGAGCACCTCGTCGATGCGTGCGTCGATATCCTCAGATTTCTTCCATCCGGTAGCCTTCAAGACGAATCGCAGGTTCTTGTACACCGTACGGTCGTGCAGGAGCTGGAAGTCCTGGAAGATGATGCCCATCTCACGGCGCAGCTCCGGCACGTGCTTGCGCTTTATCTTCATGATATCGCGCTCGAGCACTACGGCGTTTTCCGCCTCGTCGATATCGAGCTCGCAGTAGATGGTCTTCAGCAGGGAGCTCTTTCCTGAGCCTACCTTTCCGATGAGGTAAATGAACTCGCCATCATCGACTCTGAAGTTGATGTCTTTCAGGACGCAGTTGTCCTCTTGGAATATGGTGACGTTCTTGTAATCTATCAGCATATGCAATTTTACAATTTTACAATTTTACAATTTTACAATTGATGGCTTGCAAGGTGTCAACTGATGTGGGTAATCGGTCATAAACCTTCTGACTTGCCAATTATTGCTTATGTCAGTTAGAGTTATGTCAATTAGTGCTTATGCCAATTAGGGTTGTGGCGCTCCTGCAGCTCGCGAGCCATATCCTCGATGCGGAGCCCCTTTGATGTGAGGAGCACGATGAGGTGGTAGAGCATGTCAGAGCCTTCGTAGATGAGTCGGTCGTTAGTGCCGTTTGTTGCTTCGATGACGAGCTCGAGAGCCTCCTCGCCGACCTTCTGTGCCATGCGGTTGAGGCCGTCCTTGAAGAGCGATGTGGTGTATGAGCCCTCAGGCATTTCTTCGTGGCGCTTCTCAATGAAATCCTGTAGTTCAGAGAGGAAGAGTAGTGGATTGTTTTCGTTGTTCATTTGTTGTTATTGTGTTATTTGTTTTGTCCGATATTGGGAAATGGAGATGATTAAATAGATGGGTGATAGGGATTATAGGGCAACTGCTAATTGTTTATTGCTAATTGCTAACTGTTAATTGCTAACTGCTAGCTGCTAATTGCCTATTTGTTTTCTTCGCCCCAGCAGGTGTCTGTGCCTTTGTGGCATGTAGGGCCGTGAGGATGTACACGCACGAGGAGAGTGTCGTTGTCACAATCTACCTTGATGCTGACGAGGTCGAGGAAGTTACCGCTTGTTTCGCCCTTTGTCCAAAGGCACTTGCGCCCGCGGCTCCAGAACGTCACCTTCCCGGTGTCGATGGTTTTCTGGTAAGACTCCTCGTTCATATAGCCGAGCATGAGTACGTTCTTCGTGTCGGCATCCTGTATGATGGCGGGCACGAGGCCTCCGCCTTTTTCGAAATCTATCTGCATTATATTAAATATGTGTGTTGTATGATGTACTGTTATATTCTGACGTTGATGCCTTCCGCGCGGAGATATTGCTTGAGTGCGGGGATAGGAATCTCTCCGAAGTGGAATACCGACGCCGCGAGTGCGGCATCAGCCTTGCCGATGGTGAAGGCATCGCGGAAATGCTCCATCGCTCCTGCGCCTCCCGATGCTATGACGGGTATGGAGAGGTCGTCGGCAAGCTTTGCGAGAGCCTCGTTGGCATATCCCGTCTTCACGCCGTCGTGGTTCATTGATGTGAAGAGAATCTCTCCTGCACCACGCTCCTGTGCCTCATGCGCCCACTCGAATAGCCCTCGCTCTGTGCGCAGTCGTCCGCCGTTAAGATAGCAATGCCATCCGTCGGGGTCGAGGCGTGCGTCTATGGCACAGACGCAAACCTGCGAGCCATACTGTCGTGTTATCTCGTCGATAAGCTCCGGCCGGCGTATTGCCGCGCTGTTGATGCTACATTTGTCGGCACCGGCATTCAGCAGCCGTGTGACATCCTCGAGCTGGTTGATGCCACCTCCCACGGTGAACGGGATGTTCAGCGTCTCCGCCACTCGTGTTACCATCTCTGTGAAGGTCTTGCGGCCCTCATGGCTTGCCGTGATGTCGAGGAATACGAGTTCGTCGGCACCGGCATCAGAGTATGCCTTGCCGAGTTCCACGGGGTCGCCCGCCGATCGTAGGTTGACGAAGTTAGTGCCTTTGACTGTTTCGCCGTTCTTGACGTCGAGGCATGGTATAATGCGTTTTGCTAACATAAAGCCTAACCAAGCCTTCCCAAAGGGAAGGATGTTTATTACATTTTTAAGTTAATTTGTTGTGCGGGGTATTTGTGGTATGGTTATAGTGGCAACTTAGAGACATCTATCTTGCCCTCATAGAATGCCTTGCCGAAGACGACGGCTGGGATGCCGGCATCCTCAAGGCCGTTGATGTCATCGTTCGACGAGACACCTCCGGATGCTATGAGATGCAGCTGCGGGAACTCCGCCATCACCTCTTTATATAGCGCTGTGGCAGGACCTTGCAGCGTGCCGTCCTTGCTTATCTCCGTGCAGAGGACATTGCGTATGCCCATGCTGATGTATTTGCGGAGGAAAGGTATGAGATCTTCGGTGGAGTCTTCCTTCCATCCGTTGATGGAAATCTTGCCGTTGCGGACGTCAGCTCCGAGGATGATCTTCTCTGCGCCATAGCGTTCAATCCATTGCGTACAGAGATCGGGGTTGGTGACGGCGATGCTTCCGAGTGTCACCATCGATGCACCGGCAGCAAAGGCCTTCTCGATATCCTCAGCTGTCTTTATGCCTCCTCCGAAATCCACGGTGAGACGTGTAGCTGTGGTGATGGCACGCAAGACGGCGTCGTTGACGATATGCTTTGACTTCGCGCCATCGAGATCTACGACGTGCAGGCGCTTGAATCCGAGGCGCTCAAACTCCTGTGCCTGTGCTGCGGGGTCTTCGTTATAGACCTTCTTCTGGTCGTAGTCGCCTTTGGTGAGGCGGACGCATTTGCCGTCGATGATGTCTATGGCTGGGATGAGTTCTATCATGTGCAATTTTACAATTTTACAATTTACAATTTTACAATTAAGGGGAGTGGCGAGTGACAAGTGACGAGTGCTGATTAGAGTTGTTTGCAGGAAAGCTTTACGATAGACGTGGTAATCATAACTCTTAACTCTTAACTTTGCTCCTTACATCTCGATGAAGTTCTTTATTATCTGCTCGCCGACACGTCCGCTCTTCTCGGGATGGAACTGTGTGGCGTAGAAATTGTCGCGATGGATGGCGGCGGAGTAGGGCAGACAGTAGTTGGCCGTGGCTATCGTGCCGTCGAAGACGGGGACATAGTAGCTATGCACGAAATATACGTAGTCGCCCTCGCTGACACCACGGAATAGCGGGCTCTTCAGGTTGCTGAGAGCGTTCCACCCCATGGCAGGTATCTTCTCGTCGTGTGATGTCGGCTGGAATCTCTTCACGGGAGCGTCGAAGATGCCGATGCAATCGACATCGCCCTCCTCAGAGTGGCTGCACATCAGCTGCTGTCCTACGCAGATGCCGAGCACCGGCTGCTGCAGCGAGCGTATCACCTCGTCGAGGCGTCGCTCACGGAGATACTTCATTGCCGTGCGGGCATTGCCCTGCCCAGGGAAGAGCACCTTGTCGGCACGCATGAGCTCTTCGGCGTCGTCGGTCAGCATGGGGGTGATGCCGAGGCGCTTGAGGGCGTTGACGACTGAATAGATGTTGCCGGCGTTGTATTTTACTATTGCTACGTTCATATTATATCTATCTATTGAGATTGTCTGCGTGTACAGAGGCTGCCTTTACGGCAATAGATTAATCTTTTATCTGTGGATACTTGCGGAACCATCCGTCGAGACGGAGGCGCATAACGCCGAAGAATGCCTCTCCGAAGATGCCGCCCGACATCTTGCTCGTGCCCTCGCGTCGGTTGACGAAGATGACGGGCACCTCCTTGATCTTGAAACCTATCTTGTATGCCGTGAACTTCATCTCTATCTGGAAGGCATAGCCCTTGAACTTGATCTTGTCGAGCTCTATTGTCTCGAGCACGCGGCGCTTGTAGCACTTGAAGCCTGCCGTGGTGTCATGGATGTTGAATCCCGTGACGAACTTCACATATTTGCTGGCGAAGTACGACATCAGTACACGTCCGATAGGCCAGTTGACGACATTGACGCCGGTGATGTAGCGTGAGCCGATGGCAAGGTCGTTGCCTTCGTCGGCGCAGGCGCTGTAGAGTCGCGGCAGGTCGTTAGGGTCGTGAGAGAAGTCGGCGTCCATCTCGAAGATGTAGTCGTAGCCATGCTCCAGTGCCCACTTGAAGCCTGTGATGTATGCCGTGCCGAGGCCGAGCTTCCCTGAGCGTTCAAGGATGAAGAGCCGGTCGGCAAACTCGCCCGCCATCAGACCTTTCACGATGGCTGCAGTACCGTCAGGCGAGCCGTCGTCGATGACGAGGATATTGAATGCTTTCTCGAGAGAGAACACGGCGCGTATGATTTTCTCGATGTTCTCCTTCTCGTTGTATGTCGGGATGATTACGATGCTGTCACTTTTCATGATGCTTATTCTTTGCTGAGTTTGTTCCACATGTATATGCCGTAGAACGAATTGATGAGATAGACGCTATATTTTGCTACGGTCATGAATGAGAATTCGGAGTCGGACATCAGCCACATGGCGATGTATGCAACGTTGATGAACAGCCACATATACCATTGCTCGACGAAGGCTTTCACGGAGACGTACATCGTGATGATGGACATCACGGTGGTGAACGAGTCGAGCCACAGCTGCATCGGCTGGTCATAATCCATCTTCAGCGTCTTAAACTGCATGTCGGGCAGCACGCCTTGCAGCACCTCTATGAGCCATGGGCCGAAGTACATGAGGAAGAGGCCGAGAGCTGCTGTGCCGATGGCGACGGCCATGATGGTTATGATGCGCTGCGGCCAGGTCATGTAGCGTGTGTGGATGGTCTGCGAGCCGTCGTCGCGGACGCGCTTCTTCCATTTGTTCCACCCTACAAACTGCATTGGCAGATTATAGACAAGTCGCTGAAGCATATCGCCGTAGATGTGCGTGCAGAAGCAGATGTAGATGTGCAGAAACGCCTCTACGATGCCGAAGAGCCAGTTTGCCATCGATCCTTTCGCGCCGAGCACGACGCAGAAGACGCCGAGAATGGCGGCGAGGGCGGCTATCGACGTGTTGACGGTGACCTCGCCTTTCATGACGAAGCCGATGACCGTCAGCGTGAGGATTGCCACGAGCAGCAGCGCCTCAAACTTGTTAAGGCTGAGGAGTGATTTCTTTGCTATGTTGATGTATTTGTTCATCCTGTTTTGCGTAATATGCGTGCAAAGGTACAAAAAAAGTCTGACACGTGCAAATAATTTAATAAATAATAGTACACGGGCGCGTATTTCGTGATTTATATCGTGCCGGTGCTCGTGCCTGCTGTCATGGGGGTAGGGTAGAGTATAGGGGTGCTATTGTTCCATATTCCGCGTAATCGGCTGTTCGGAAAATTTGAGTGTAAGTCATGAGCCGATTTGTTGGTGGAAAATATCGTCTGAATTTGTGATTTTGTTAATGTGCTGATAATCAATGGTGTGGCTCTTCTGACGCTCTGCGAGGTGCAAAATGGCACCCTGAAAAGTAACAAATATAATTTAAATTCAATACTTTTGGCATTGCAAAAAGCTACTAATGAGGCTCCGATTCAATGCTAATCGGGCGGTGATTAGCACCAAATCGGAGCCTCATTCAATACTAATCGCACCTGTCGGAGCCGTATTTGGCTCCGACAACCCCTCCTGATGCCATCAAAACCCCATGCCGGCACCCACTAAAAGTATAAAAACCAAGAAAACGGTTTGTAAAAACTTTTTACCTTTTGTTCCATTTTACTGCTTCCGCTTCCTATATTCTGTCGGTGGAATGCCTACATTCTGCTTGAAATATTTGCGGAAGCAGAACTGATCGGGAAATCCTAATTCGTGGCTGATCTCCTTGATGCTCTTCTGCGTCTGGTCGAGCAGAATCTTTGCGTTGGCAATGGTGATGGCCGTAATCATTTCTGAAGGCGAGCAGCCGAGGTAGCGCTTTATCTGCGATGAGAAATAGTTCACCGACAGCCCTGCCTGCTCTGCGTAGTATTGCACCTGCCGATGCTGACGGAAATTACGGAACAGCGTGAACACGAAATTCACGATAAGCGAGCCGTCGATAGTGCTAAATTCTTGCTTAAAAGGACTCTTACGATAGACGCTTAGTATTATATCAACAAGTGTTTGTTGCACAAGAAGTTGTGTGGATTTCGTGAAGAGAAACTTCTCTGTCTCGTTGGTCATCATCTCAAGTTGCTCATGCCGGCTGTTGATCTCCGTTCCACGGCTTATCATCAACTGCTGTGCCTCCTGCGGAATAAGGAAGCACGGATGTTCGATGATGCGGAAATTTATCACTATATTAAATATGTGGCGAAGGATGCCGAACAGCACGATGAAATCCTCGCGGACAATCATGCACTCGTAATCAGCGCTGGTGCTGAGCTCCTGGATGGTGAACAGCGGCGTGAAGAACGTCACGTAACCTGGGCGCTGAGTATATTCGCGACCGTTGATGCGAAGGCGTTTCTCGCCACGTGTGCAGAGGCAGATGCCGGCCTTGTAGTAAGCGTTAAATGCGTTGATAGATTCTTTCATGGTGCAAAGTTACTGCTTTTTCGTGGATTTTGACTACTAAAAAGACGATTATTTTGACGTAATCGTTGAATTTGACCAATTTCTTTAGTGCTTTGCCCTTTTATATGTAGAGAAATGTTAGTAACTTTGCAGTCGAATAAAAATTATTGCCAATGAAATACCAACGTATCATATTATCGCTTGCGCTCTGCTGCTTACCTTATTTATATAGTATGGCACAGAGCGTGGAGGAGTGCCAGCGGATGGCGGAGGCAAACTATCCGCTGATAAAACGCTATGATATCCTCCGGCAGACGGAGCAGTTTACGCTCAGCAACATACAGAAGGGCTGGCTGCCGCAAATATCCGCCTCGGCACAGGCAACCTATCAGAGTGATGTCGTCTCGTTGCCCGACGCCCTCAAGCAGATGATGCAGCAGATGGGTGCTGAGGTGAAAGGCCTGACGAAAGACCAGTATCGCATCGCCGTGGATGTCAATCAGACAATCTACGATGGCGGGGCGATGAAGGCCAAGGCTAATGTGACGAAGGCGCAGACAAGTGTGCAGCAGGCGCAGAATGATGTTGAGTTGTATGCTCTGCGAGATAGAGTCAATCAGTTGTATTTTAGTATCTTACTTGTTGATGATAAACTTCTGCTTAACCAAGAGATGCAGACGTTGCTTCAGGCAAATGAAGACAAACTGACGGCAATGCTCAAGGGAGGCATCGCTATGGAGTGCGACCGCGACGCATTGCGTGCAGAACGCCTCTCTGCCCGCCAACAGGCAACGTTGCTCACAACACAGCGTGAGACGCTCCTGAGAGTGCTCTCGCTACTCTGCGGGTGCTCTGACGGCAAGCTTATTGAGCCGGTATGTCCTGCGGTAGATGCCGTTGGAGAATCCTCTGCGAATGCCCGACCGGAGTTGGCGTATTTCGCTCAGCGGAAGCGGCTGCTCGATAGCCAGGAGGCTGCCCTCAAGACGGCGCTGATGCCACGGCTGAGTGTCTTCGCGCAAGGTTTCGTCGGCTATCCGGGTTACAATATGTATGAGGATATGTTCTCGCATAAGTGGAGCCTCAACGGCATGATAGGTGCACGTCTGACATGGAATATCGGTGCGCTATATACCCATAAGAACGACCGGCAGAAGCTCTCGATGCAACGTCAGGAGATTGATACGGCATACGATACATTCCTCTTGAACCAACAGCTGCAACACGCTCAGGAAGAGGGTAATATCTCTGCCTATCAAAAGATGATGGCTGAGGACGATGAGATAATATCTCTCCGCAGCGGCGTCCGTAAGGCTGCTGAGTCGAAGCTCTCTCATGGCATCGTAGATATTGCATCGCTCGTCAAGGAGATTACGGCAGAGAATCAGGCACGTCTCAACAAGTCATCGCATGAGATAGAGATGCTCAGCCACATGTTTAAGCTGAGGTATGTGCAGTAAAGTACGGCGCCAAAGTACGGCCCCCCAACCTCCAAAGGGGGAGTCTTGCAGGTGCAGCCCCCCAGCCCCCAAAGGGGGAGTCTTTTTAGATGGCAATTATATACCTTTAGGCACATGTGCCTCTGAGCAAGGGTAGGCTTAAATATCAATAGATAAAAATAAAGAAAAATAAAGGATAATCAAAATATTTTTAGGCAATGATAGACATGTTGGCTACTCTGAACCCCGAAGGGGTGACATATCTT
>R12__coassemble_753_pt1 | contig 12165 bp, 10 predicted proteins | sample R12__metabat2_high_PE_039 | metagenome-assembled genome bin R12 | reverse complement strand
AGCTGCAGGCTCTGCAGCGGAGTAGTTGCCGAGAGGCCGTCGTTGGAGTCGTTGCCGTCGGGTGCGACGTATATCGCTACGGCATCGTTGCCCTTATAGATGTATCGCTCAGAGAGTTGTGAGAAATCCTGAGTGATGTCAAAGGCATGGATGGTCTCCTGAGGGTTGTCGGGATTATCGGGTGATGATGAACTGCCGCCGCCATTGAGATCTTCCTCGCTATCGGCGAGTGTTATGCCATAGATGTACATGCCGCCGTTGATGGTCAGCGTGACGTTGCCATCCTGTTGTATCTCAGAGGTGCCGGTGACGTGGGTCTTTGATGCTGACGTTGATGGCAGCGTGGAGACGAGGTTGGTGGTGGAGAAGGCACGCTCGGTCTTGTCCTTTGAGGTGGAATACTCTATCTTCAGCCATTGTCCGCCCTTGCACGTGGGGAGGGTGATGACGCTCTTGTCGCCGAGCCATAGGCCCGCGGTGGAGAGGTAGAGGTTGCGGCCGTCGCTGTTGGTGGTGCCGTCGAGGATGGTGAAGAGGAGACCGTGTGTCAACTCGAGCTCGGTGCCGTTGGCTGTCAGGGGCGCATCGGTGCATGAACCCTTGAACTGGTAGCGCAGGACGCTGCTCTTTGTCGTGGTGTTCCATTGGGCATCGGCAAGGATGTTTGCCGCATCGGCATCAGAGACGCCGTTGAATACCCATGATGTCTGTGCATGCAGCACTGCTGTCGTGCAGAAGGCGATGAACAGAAGTAATTGTTTCATATAGTTGCGTGTTGGATTATGTGTGTCGGATAATGTGCTGTATATATGGTCGTAAGATATTGGATAATGAGGAAAGTGTGCCGAACGATGAAATCACAAAGAAAATATTGGATATTGTTCATGCTTGCTGTGATTGCTTGGCAAATATCAGACAGTCGACTTGTCAGATTTCCATCTTCCAGTATGTGTGGCCGAAGATGAAGAGATCGGTGGTGCGACGGAAGCCAAGCGACTCATAGAGCCGTTGCGCACGGATGTTGACGGGGTCAACGGCGAGGGTGACGGTGAGGCCAAGCTCCTGCCCGCGGGCTATGGCTTGCTCGAGAAGCTTGCGGCCGATGCCCTTGCCACGGAAAGCAGGCCATACCGCCAGGGAGTCAAGGTAGTATTCGCCGGGGACCGCCTCGTCTTCCATGCCCGGAAACTCCAGGTGCATCTTCTCACGTACAAGACGGAAGGTGGTGTCGCGCCACTGACGGTAGTATCGGCCGTCATAGGCCGTTATCATGCCTGCGTCATGCCCGTCGAGCTGGGCTATCGTGGTGTTGCGGGCGCTGTATAGCACATCGTCGCGCTGACAGATGAGCTCACCGAACTCGCGGATGGCGTCGTCGGTGGCGTCATCCATGAGCATGGCGGTATGGAAGCCGTGGGAGATGAACTCCCAGTCGGCCACGGTGGCTTGTCGGAAGGTCAGCATTGTTCTGTTAGCAATTAACAATTACTTATTGACAAACTTACGCCCACCCTTGATGAGGAGACCCTTTGTGGATGCTGCTACACGTTGGCCGGAGAGGTTATACACTGCTTCGTCAGCGGCTGCAGGCTGGCTGGCCGTTATCTCTGTGATGCCGGAGAAGGCGTCGCTGTAGATGCCGTAGTTCTTGTCGAACATGTCAGGGAGATAGTAGCCGAGGTGTGGCGGCTGGTTGTATGATGAGTTCTGCCATGCTACGCCCATGCGATAGACATGGTCGTGCATAAGTGTCGGTATGGCGTATGTCGATGGCACGTTTGATGAGAAGATATTGATGACCTCCGGGTCGCTGTTGTCCCACAGCACCAGCTCCTCACGCCAGTCGCCGATGATGTCGGCCTGCAGACATGGCGTCGCCTTGGTGGTGTTGCACGTCTGTGAGTTGCCGTAAGCCTCTGAGCCGAACGAGAGCAGCGTTGTCGAGCCAGAGCCGTCGGCCTTCACCTTCTCTATGGCAGAGGTGCAGGTGCCCTTGTTTGAGTCGTAATGGCCGTCGAAGAGCTCGTCGGCGAGGTCGCCGTCCCAGTATATGCGGAAGCAGGTCGATGGTGTGGTAGTGCCTACCTTCGTCGCTGTCACTGCCGACCAGATGCCGTTCTTCAGAGCCGACCAGAACTCCTGACCGCGTGTGCTGAGCAGTACGTCTGCTGCCATGCCACGGCCGGTGTCGCTGCTGCCTTCGGTATGCAGTATGAGTGTGCCGGTTGTGGCATCGTGGACATCATGGCCGAAAGGTTCATCCTCATGAGGCATCATCACCTCAAGGCCGGCGCGGTCTGGGGCGAGGTCAGCGAGGTGTATGGCATCGCCGTGGCCGAGACCTGTCGAGCACAGCAGCTTGCCGTTAGAGTCGATGGTGGCGCTGCCGGTGACAATCTCGTCGAAGCCGTCGTTGTTGACATCGCCGACAGAGATGCCGTGGACACCCTGCCCATAGCTTGACTTGCCTGAGCCGGAGAAGATGACGTTGTTGTTGCCGTCGTAGGTCTTCCAGGAGCCTTTGCTGCCGACATGCAGCCAGCGCTGTGAGAGCTGTGTGCCGTTCCAGTCAACCGCCCAGATATTGCAGGTGCCGTAGTATCCGCGCTCATAGACCATTGATGGCAGAGCATCCTGCCCGCCGAGGTATGCCACGCAGGCATTGTAACGCTCACCGCGGTTGTAGTTGGTTGACTTTCCCATCTCCGACTCCCATGCACCATAGCTTGTCGAACCGGTGCCGCCGATGGCCATCGAGCGTGGTGGGTTATACCAAATGGTGTGCATGGCAGCGCCTGTCTCACCGTTGAAGATGGTGAATAGCTCCTCGCCGCTGATCATGTGGCCGTTGCTGTTATAGTGCGTAGCGGTATTGTTGATGGAGCGGATGGAGGCGTCGGTGGCTGCCTCGCTGACGTAACGTCCCTGGCCATCCTTTGAGCCGGAGGCTGTCTTGCAGCAGACCTCTGCCTTGCCGTCGCCGTCGAAGTCATAGACGAGGAACTGTGTGTAGTGTGCTCCGGCACGGATGTTGCGGCCGAGGTCTATGCGCCACAGCTGCGTAGCCGTGGCATCGTTGATGTTGAGCTTATAGCAGTCGAGGAAGACATTGCCGGTGACGCCTGTCTGAGAGTTATCCTTTGAGTTATTTGGATCCCACTTCACGATGAGCTCATACTGTCCGTCGCCATCAACATCGCCCACCGACATGTCGTTAGGGGTGTAGGTGGCAGAGGTGGTGGCGTCAGCGGCAGGGCGGCTGAGACGCAGCGAGCGGTAGATGCGGTTCCATGTCGTGGTGGCAGGAGATGTCTCTGTCACGGTGCCGTTGACCTTCGTGCGGATGGCGTAAGTGTCTGTGCGAGAGCCTTCCTCGTCCTTGTAGTTCGTGACGGTGGAGAGGTCGGAGGCGATGACGGTGCCGTTACGGAGGACATCGAAGGTTGTCTGCGACTCCTTGCCGAGGCCGTCAGTGCCGAGCAGACGCCATGTGATGACGTTGCCCTTGCCGTTCATCTCTGGCAAGGCGACTACGCCACGGTCGAGGCGTTCCATCTGTGAGGCGGTGGTAGGATAGCGGAACATCGCTGTGGCATCTGCCTGGGTGTAGCCGCCGGTGGCTGGACTAGAGTATTTGCCCACGGAGTATGCGTCCTTCTGATCTTCGCTCTCTGTCTCGTTAGAGACGATGGTGATGGTCATGGCAGCCTGCGCGCCCTTGAAAGTGAATGTGAACGAGCCTGTCAGCGGTGTCGTGTACTGCAGCGTGTGAGTGTTGTAGGTTGCCTTGTTGAGGTCAGAGTAGTCGGTGCGTGACTTGAAGACATAGTCTGTCTCGCCGTAGGTCGTGCCGGCACACTCGCTGAGGTAAGCTTCCTGGCCGTCGTTGTTGCCATAGCCGTAGAAAGAGATGCTCTTAACCTTTGCCGACGATGGCAGGGTGACGGTGTAGCTCTTGCCGTTGGAGTATTTGATGGTGTTCTGCTTGGCGGAGGCAAATGTCGTGGTGCCGCTGGTGAGAGTGACCACGATGCCGTTGGTCTCTAAGGTGCCGCTGCCTACAGGGCAGTTGACGGCGTCAATGACATAGGTGACATCTGCCATGGCTGGCATGATAGCCATCAGCAGGAGTAGTGAGGTCAGAAGCTTCTTCATAGTCTTATGTGGGGTGTGTTGTTGTTATTGGTTTATGGCGATGAAATCACAAAGAAAATATTAGAGAATAGCAATTGCGGCAACTTGTGGCAATCATAATTGTTAATTTCTAACGGTTAATTGCTAATTGCCAACTGTTAATTGCTTATTGTAGATTGCCAATTGTTAATTGCCAACTGTTAATTGCTAATTGCTAAGCAGGTTGGTCATTATACGTGCGGCATTGTCGGGAGCAGAGGTGTCGCCGAGGCGCTGGTGTACGATGTCGTAGTCGCGGAGCATCTGCTCACGCTGTGAGCCTGAGGGCAGGATGTCGGCAAGCGAGCGACTGATATTGCTGACGGAGAACTTGTCAGCGAAGAGCTCTGGCACCACCTCCTTGTCGGCAATGAGATTGACGAGCGAGATATACTTGCACTTGATGACGTGGTTGAAGCCCCAGCGGAAGAGTCGTGGCAGCGGTGTCTTGTAGCACACTACCTGCGGGACACGGAATAGTGCCGTCTCGAGTGTCGCCGTGCCGCTTGTCACGAGAGCTGCCGTGGCATTAGCCAACAACGGATAGGTGGCAGATGGCAGCAGATGGATGTCTATATCGTTAGCCGTGGCGAGCAGCGGGGCGTACATCTCGTCGGGCATCGACGGCGCCTGTGCTATGATGTACTGGTAGCCGGGATGCTGGCGTGCCACCTCAAGCATCGTAGCGAGGTTGTCCTTGATTTCCTGTCTACGGCTGCCGGGGAGTAGTGCTATGATGGGTTTGTCGTTGCTGAGGTGATGGTGCTGGCAGAAGTCTTCGTGGCTCTCGCTGTATGATGCGAGGAATGCCCGCACCTCATCGGCGGTAGGGTTGCCGACATAGTTGACGGGATAGTGGTGCTTCTTCTCAAAGAAGTCGGTCTCGAATGGCAGGATGCAGAACATCTGCTCGACATCGCGCTTGAAGTTCTTTATGCGATACTCTTTCCATGCCCACAGCTTCGGTGCTATATAATAAAAGGTATGCGGGACTTTGGGGATGATGTCATTACCGTTGCCTGTGCCGCTGTTGTTGCCTGTGCCGCTGTTGTTGCCTGTGCCAGTACTGTCGTTGTTGAGTTGGCCGACGGCCTTGCCTTGATTCTCTCGTTGCTCTTGCAGGAACTTGCAGATGCTGAGGTTGAAGCCAGCATAATCGACGGGGATGACGACATCGGGCTGCCACTCCATGATGTCGCGCTTGCACAGCGACATATTGCGCATGATTGTCGGCAGATGTAGCAAGACAGGCAGGAAGCCCATGTATGCCAACTCCTTATAGTGGCGCACACGCGTGCCTCCGACAGCCGACATATTGTCGCCGCCGAAGAAGCGGAATTCTGCCTCGGCATCATAGCGCTTCAATGCTTGCATGAGGTGAGAGGCATGCAGATCTCCCGATGCCTCACCGACGATAAGATAGTATTTCAAAACAATTCTTTCACTCGTGTGGCAGAGTGCGTGTAACTTACTCTATGAGATATCTCTGCACTTGCTCTTTGAGAGGCTCGATATCCTCAGTGATAACCATCCATACGAAATCCAAGTCCACGGTGAAGTAGTCATGTACAAGAATGTGGCGCATTTTCTCTATCAGTCGCCATGGCGTTTCTGTGTGGCTGGATTTGAATTCTTTTGTCAACTTGTACGATGCCTCACCTATAATCTGAATATTATATGCTACGGCATGAATTCGCATATTGTCGTTCTCAAAAGCCTCTCGACTTATGCCAAGAGTATATTCCTGAACTCTCGCGATCGCCTCAAGAATGTGCTGCAGTCTCGCTGGGTCTTTAACAGGTTCTCTCATAGACTAATATCTTGTCATGTTCAATACTCTCAAGTGCGAAAGGCTTTATACATCCTTCGCGTACGAGGTCAACGGGACGTTGCAGCGCATCTTCTAAATCGCACATCATGCCGCAGAATGCTAACCCCATCTTTATCCCAGGCGTCAGTTGCACAAGGATGTCCACATCGCTGTCTGCCCGTTCTTCACCACGTGCAAACGAGCCAAACACCCATGCCTTCTGCACAGGCTTTGTCTTAAAATAATTGCTGATGATATGAACTATTTGACTATTCATGTAAATAACATTTGCGACTACGAGATAATGATTAGTTCAAAAAAGCTTGCCATCAAATGCTTACATAAAATACTGGAGGGCATAGAGATATACCACGGTGGCAGGAATGGCGAGCAGCGATGAGTCGAAACGGTCGAGCATGCCGCCGTGGCCGGGCAGAATATTGCCGGAGTCCTTGATGCCGATGGTGCGCTTGATGAGCGACTCCACGAGGTCGCCCCATGTACCGAAGAATACGACGATGAGTCCCATGCCTGCCCATCGTGCCGCTGCGAGCGTGTTGCCGTCCTCAAGGATGTATCCTCCGATGGCCGCCACGAGCATTACGAGTATGCCGCCGCCGATGCTACCCTCCCATGACTTCCCCGGTGAGATGCGCGGGAAGAGCTTATGCTTGCCGAGGAGCGAGCCTGTGCAGTATGCTCCGGCATCGTTTATCCACAGGAAGATATATACTGCCAATGGCGGTATTGCGGAATATACCGTCACGCCGTCGGCATTTTGGAATGCAAGGATATTGAGCGTAGAGAACGGCAGCGCGATATATAGCTGTGACATCATGGTGTATGCCCAGTCGCTGACGGGGTTCTCGTTTCCGGTATAAAGTTCGCTGACAAAGAGATAGATGATAGTGAGCAGATAAGGTATGAACACCACGGCGGTCTCCTGTCCGCTGCAGAATGCTGCCATGGCAAGAAAGAGGAATACTCCCGCTGCGGTGGTAATGAATCGGTTGACTTGTGTCGCTGCGATGTTGTTGTTCACAAGACCAGTGAACTCCCATATCGTCATGCCGGTGATGATGGTGAAGAGAAACACCATCGACACGGGGCGCAGGAAGCATGTCACCAGTGCGGCGACGAAGAATACTGCTGTTATCGTGCGGACCACGAAGTTCTTTTGTTTGTCGGTCATAGTTTAGGTTGTATGGTTGTACGGTAAAGCCCCCAAGCCCCCTCAAGGGGGGATGTCTTAATATGTACTTGGTTGCCGGGGTAGGATTTAAGCGTTCTTGTTTATGTGGTTGTTACGTTTTCAGGGAGTTGCTGATTGTCGTTACTGCTGTCGTCAGCGAGAATTTCCTCAGATCGGCTTGCCCACTGTCGTTTGCCGAAGATGCGCTCGACATCCTCTGCGAAGATCACCTCACGGTCGATGAGCAGCTGTGCCAGCTGATTGTGGCCCACGCTGTACTGCTGCAGCAAAGCCTTCGCACGGGCATACTGCTCGTTGACCATCTTCAGCACCTCCTCGTCGATGAGTCGTGCTGTGGTGTCAGAGTATGGCTTCGTGAATGAGTATTCCTGCTGGTTGTAGTAGCAGAGGTTAGGCAGCTTGTCGCTCATGCCGGCAAAAGCCACCATGGAGTATGCCGCCTTTGTGGAACGCTCGAGGTCGTTCATTGCACCGGTAGAGATGCGTCCGAGGAACACCTCCTCTGCCGCACGTCCTCCGAGGAGTGCGCATATCTCGTCGAGCATAGCCTCCTTTGTCGTTATCTGACGCTCCTCCGGCAGATACCATGCCGCTCCGAGTGCACGTCCTCGTGGCACGATGGTCACTTTTACAAGCGGGTTAGCATACTGGCAGAACCAGCTTACGGTGGCGTGTCCTGCCTCATGGAATGCTATTGCCTTCTTCTCCTCAGCCGTCATCACCTTCGTTTTCTTTTCCAGGCCACCGATTATACGGTCAACGGCAGCGAGGAAGTCTTGCTGCGTCACCGACGGCTTGTCTGCACGTGCCGCGATGAGTGCTGCTTCGTTGCAGACATTGGCGATGTCGGCACCCGAGAATCCCGGTGTCTGACGAGCCAGAAGCTCTATGTCGAGGCTCTCGTCAATCTTCACCGGCTTGAGGTGAACCTGGAAGATAGCCTTACGCTCGTTAAGGTCAGGCAATTCGACGTGTATCTCTCGGTCGAATCGTCCTGCACGCAGCAATGCCTTGTCGAGCATATCGACACGGTTTGTTGCAGCGAGAATGATGACTCCGGAGTTAGTGCCGAAACCGTCCATCTCTGTCAGCAGGGCATTGAGAGTGTTCTCTCGCTCATCGTTGCCACCCATGCCAGGGTTGTTGCTTCGTGCACGTCCCACGGCATCAATCTCATCTATGAAGATGATGCTCGGAGCCTTCGCCTTGGCTTTGTTGAAGAGATCGCGGACACGCGATGCGCCCACGCCGACGAACATCTCCACGAAGTCAGATCCCGACATCGAGAAGAACGGCACATTTGCCTCTCCGGCAACGGCCTTCGCCAGCAGCGTCTTTCCCGTGCCTGGAGGGCCTACGAGTAGTGCTCCCTTAGGAATCTTGCCTCCGAGGTCTGTGTATTTCTTCGGGTTCTTCAGGAATTCGACAATCTCCTGCACCTCCTGTTTCGCACCCTCCTGACCAGCAACGTCCTTGAATGTGATGTCATGCGGATTATCCTTGCCATACTCCTGCGCCTTGCTCTTGCCCACGCTGAAGATGCTTCCACCGCCGCCACCGCTTCCGAAGCCGCCCATTCGACGTATGATGAAGATCCACACGGCGATGAACAACAGCGTCGGTCCCATAGAGAGCACGAGGTCCCACAGCCCTCCTTGCGTCACCTCATAGTCGAGCGTGCCCTTGAAGTGCTGTGCCGTTCGCTGTGCTTCGACAAACTGCTCCACCTGATCTACGGAGCCGAAATTGACGGTGACGTAAGGGTTTACGCCCACCTGCTTTGCGCTGGAGTGGAACACCTGGTTGATATTCTCGGCCTTGACATACATCTTGAGCACCGACTCATGCTTGTCGATGACAATCTTCGAGGCATAGCCGTGAGTGACAAACGCCTTGAAGTCGCTGTATGTCGCTTGTACGGAAGCTCGCTTTCCGATGCTTCCGCTGCCGGTAAAGAAGAGATAAGCCAACACCACGATGATGATGGTGTATAGCCAGTTCATATTGAAGCGGGGCATCTTCGGGCCGCCATTCTCTGGTCCGAGGCCTCCTGCTGGTGATTGTGGCATAGTAGTTTTCGTTTTCCTGTTTGTAATGGTAGTATTAGTCGAGGTCAGCTATCTGTGTCGTAGGCGCGTCAGCCCACAGATGCTCCAGGTCGTAATGGTCGCGAGCATCTGGCACGAAGATGTGCACCATGATGTCAACATAGTCCATCGCCACCCAGATGCAGTTCTCCAGGCCCGCTATCTTTGTAGGTCGCTCATCGAGGTCCACTCGCATCTTCTCCTCTATGGAGTCCGCGATGGCCTGTATCTGCGATGGCGAGCTTCCCTCACATATTACGAAGGCCTTCGTTATGCAACCGTCGATGTCGCTGAGGTCTATGATTGTTATGCCGCGGCCTTTCTTGTCCTGAATGCCTTCTACTGTCTTTTCGATAAGTGTCTTTATTTCTTCTGTCATGCGTATATATAATATAATAATGTGTAATAAGATTCTTGTGCTATCCGGGGCGTATGATAGAAATAACCTTGCAAAGTTACGCCTTTTCTCTCAAAAGTAGTGCATCTGACCCTCTTTTTTGTGTTTTTTTAGGTAATAAAGCAAGAATTTTGGCTCAAAACGAAAAAAAATCGCAAAAAAGTTTGGTAGTTTCAGAAAAAGTCCGTAACTTTGCACCCGCAATTCAGAAATCATCTGAAAGCAGACATCAAGATTATATGATGTCATAGAATATTGGGGTATGGTGTAATGGTAACACTGCAGATTCTGGTCCTGCCTTTTCTGGTTCGAGTCCGGATACCCCAACCCAAAGTCCAATTTACTGCAAAGTAAGTTGGACTTTTTTTTCGTTTGGCCATTTTCGGGATATTCTGACGGATGCAAGCTGGCACCCCGTCTTGATGATGTATAGACTATAGCCAAAGACAAGGTCGTCCATCGCGAGATGTAATCTGGAGTATGTCGACGTCAAACATCTGCTATGATGCGCATGAATATGATACAAAGCCAATGCAAGTGTGGTGAGTCTGCTAAAGAATACAAATTCCAAAAGTTAACGGGAACGCGTAGAGTTGAATCATGCGTAGATAATTTGGAAAGAATTAATGAGTCCACATGAAAAGTCAGTTAAGATTTTGAGTTAACATAGTTTAGTTGCAAATTGGAGCCCCCCAGCCCTCAAAGAGGGTGCACTGTATATACTATCGTGCTGGAGAGAGAGTGCTGGGTGCTGGGTGTTGTGATGATTGGGGGTGTGGTGATTGGTGTTGTGGGCTGACTCGCTTGTATGCCATTCGCTGTCTGCAGAGCGATGAAATCACAAAGAAAATATTAGAAATACATGGCAAAGGCTCTTTCATGTTGTTCTCACGGCCTATAGATATGCTATTGTTGTGAAATTCAGAACAATTCACGATTAGTATCGAATTGCAAATTCACTTAATACTAACGATGTTCCCACTTAATACTAACGACGCTGTAATCAGATACAAACGAGCGTCCCAGTAGTATCTTTTGACACAGCAATTACTCAGTCTTTACATTGTAATTACTCAGTCTTTGCATTATAATTACTCAGTCTTTACGCTGTAATTACTGAGTCTTTACGTTGTAAGTAGATACTAATGACAACGTCATTCAATACTAACGACGGCCCGATTCAATACTAACGGCGGTGTCGTTCAATACTAACGGCGGTGTCGTTCAATACTAACGGCGGTTCGAATCAATAGTTTCGGCGTCATGACTCTATGGAAAGGAGCATCTGCCATTCTTTTTTCTTGATAACAAAAAAAACCGGAAGAGCCATTCGGCATCTTCCGGTTTTCTTATGTACGTTGTGTAGTGCCCGCATTGTGTGGCACGACATGTTTTATGCGTTCAGCGCCTTGAGCTCAGCAGGATATTCCGGCATTGCGCCGTGCTGTGAGCATACGAATGTTGCGACATCTGTTGCGATATGGTGTGCCTCCTTGATAGACTTGCCGGCAAGTATTGCAGCACAGAATGAGCCGGTGAAAGAGTCTCCTGCTCCTACGGTGTCAGCAACCTTTGTCTTCGGAGTCTCTACGAAGCTCACCTCGTCAGGAGTGATGACATACGAGCCGAACTTTCCGCATGTGAGTACAATCATCTGCAGGTCGTAGATGCGGATGAGGTCGTGTGCGACATCCTCGAAGTCGACGAGCTGTAGAGCCTCGCCGCCTGCTGCTCCTGAGTGGTTTACCTCTCCGAGGTCGAGGAGCTTTGCAATGACGGCAATCTCCTCGTCGTTGATCTTCAGTACGTTGCAGAGATTCAGCGACTCCTCGATGACCTCCTTAGAGTACCATGACTGTCGGAGGTTGATGTCGAAGACCTTCAGCGTGCCGAGAGTCGGCATAGCGTTGAGGAACTTCTGTATTGTCTCGCGTGATACGATGGTGCGCTGTGCGAGCGATCCGAAGCATACGGCACGAGAGTTCTTTGCAATCTCCTCAATCTCCGGTGTCCATGGGATATTGTCGTATGCCACGCCGAGGCAGATGTCATACTGTGGTATGCCGTTCTCGAGCGTCACCTGCACGGTGCCTGTAGGGTAATCTACTTCCTCGAGATGAACCATGAGGCCCCCCTCCTGCTCCCCCGTGGGGGAGAGCTTGATGTGCTGTGCGAGCTGTTCTTTTATCTCTCGGCCGTCCTCGTCTTTGCCGATGGCAGAGACAGCTATTCCGTTGAGCCCGAACTGGCTGACATGATACGCGAAGTTGGCGGGTGCGCCGCCGAGCTTCTTTCCTTCTGGGAGGCAATCAAAGAGGATTTCTCCCAAGCCTACGATATAGTCTTTCATAATAGAAGAGGCCCCCCTCTGCCCGTCGGGCATCTCCCCCAATAGGGGAGAAGAGGTATGCTTTGCTTCCTTGGATATTGTATCCGCGTGGGTTTTAGGGTGCCTTTGTTTTTAAAAGTTATGTTACTTCTGTAT
>R12__coassemble_749_pt1 | contig 12228 bp, 8 predicted proteins | sample R12__metabat2_high_PE_039 | metagenome-assembled genome bin R12 | reverse complement strand
GAACCGTGAGGAACGGTGGCCTCTTTTTGTGGGGCTCGTTTTGGAGCCTCACGGCGGAACCGTGAGGAACGGTGGCCTCTTTTGTGGGGCTGCTTTTTGTGGGCCTCACGGCAGAACCGTGAGGAACGGTGGCCTCCCTCTCTGCCTCCATTGGTGGCTAATCGGAGTGGGTCATGCGCTGCAACCATGACGGTACGGGGCTGTCGGGTAGCGGCACAACAGTGTTTGGCGTTGATGCTAAGGAGTTCTTGCCGTGGTGTGGCACGTTGCGGTGGCAGTCCCAGCATGCCTTTCCTTCGCCCGCCTTCGTCATCATATAGTCCACCTTGCCGGTCTTCACGAGCTCGGTGTTGAGCTCGGTGTGGCAGCGTATGCAGTTGTTCATGATGACCTGTGCCGACTCATCCTGAGCCTGCGGTGCCTGTCGCTCGCTGTGTGTTACGAAGGCGAAGACATGCTTCATACCGTCGGTGCCCTTGAAGAAATACTTCTTCACCATGTTCTCGTGAGGCACATGACAGTCGTTGCACGTGGCATCGCGTCCATGCGATGAGTGCATCCATGTGGCATAGTAAGGCGTCATGATGTGGCAGTTGATGCATGCCTTTGGGTCGTCGGCAAGATAGGTGTGAGCGCGCAGGAGGTACATGAAGTACAATCCGAGTCCTACGATAACGCCGCACAATCCTATCAAGACGACCTTCTGTCGGTACGACAAGTTAGAAATAATAGGTATTTTAGGTAAAAATTTCATAATATTTTTGTTTATGTTGCAAAGTTAGTGTAATTTTGCAACATAATTGATAACCAGAACCAACAAAACCAAGGAGTCCAGATGCCACTACCAACCATTCTACACATTAATCTCGATGCTGAGAATCAGTCACTTCCGAAGTACAAACAACTTGCCGACGCCATTGTGAGCCAGATAAAAACTGGTATCCTTAAATCGGGCGATATGCTGCCGTCCAGCCGTGAAATGGCGCAACAGCTTGGCGTAAGCCGCAAAACCATCGTTGCCGCCACGGAGCTGCTGGTGCTGAAGCGGTGGCTGGTAAGCAAAGACCGTGTGGGGCTGTTCGTCGCTGGCCCGTCGCCATCCGCTGCCAAGCCCGCTGTGAGGCATGACAGTCCTGTCGCAGGCATGACCTTTGGCGGCGACCATCAGGCGGCGAGCAATATGCTTGTCGTCAACGACGGCTTCCCTGACACCCAGCTGATGCCGTTCCGTGAGTTCTCGCGAACGTACCGCCAGGTGTTCAACCGTGCAGCCCAGTGGCAGAATCTCGGCTATGGCTCTGCTGTTGGCTATCACCGCTTCCGCCACTCGCTGACGACGATGCTCGGCAGCAGCCGTGGCTTGGGCGTGGAAGATAACGAGCTGTGCATCGTCCGTGGCTCCCAGATGGCGCTCTTCCTCATTGCCAATGCCGTGCTCTCTGCCGGCGACCATGTTGCGATAGAGTCACCCGGCTACGAGCAGGCTTGCCGCACTTTCAAGGCTGCCGGCCTTGTGGTGCATGAGATACCTGTCGATGGCGACGGCCTTGATACAGAGCATCTTGCACGGCTGTGCCAGGACACAGAGCTGCATGCTGTGTATGTCACGCCGCGCTACCAGTATCCTACTACCGTGACGCTCTCTCAGAAGCGCCGTCAGCAGCTCTGCGACTTGTCTGTGGCACATGGTTTCTTCGTCATAGAGGATGACTTCGGTGCTGACTTCCAGTTCAGTGGCAAGCATCAGTTGCCGTTGTCGGCGATGCTCCCGAAGTCGCATTATCTTTATGTCGGCACGTTCAGCAAGATCTTCGCCCCGGCGATAAGGGTGGGCTATGTGGCATCGTCGGCAGAGGTTATCCAGCGCATCGCCAACTATCGCTCGTTGGTTGATATTCAGGGTGATGCCATTACCGAGCGTGCCCTCAACGAGCTGTATGACAATGGCGATATGCAACGCCATATCCGTCGCACGTCACGTATATATAAGGAGCGGCTGGACTTTGTGTCGAAGGAGATCAGACGCCTGCAGAGCAAGTACATCAGCTATCACCGTCCCATCGGTGGCCTTGCCATTTGGCTGAATCTCGGCCATGCCAATCTGGAATTCATGCAGTGGCTTCTGCGAGAGCAGAATGTCAGCGTGCCGCTGTTCATGCTCTCTGATGGCTCGCTTGGTGCTCGCATCGGCTATGCGTCGCTGACGGAGGAGCAGGTGACGAAGGTGCTCACGGCTATTGCTGATTGCACGGCCGATTTCTTTGAGAATCATGTCATTGATTAGCAGTCGGTAAGATATTGCTGATGCATGTCATACGAAACGGAGTCTCATTGGTATTGAATGAAATTTATATTCGTATTGAATGAAATTTTTATTCGCTACCAATGAGACTCCGATTTGTATGGAGTGGGGGAGAGGTGGGTGGAGACATGTATAAGACAGGCTGTCGGGAGGAGTAGATGACAGGCTGTCGGGGGTGGCTGCTGTGACGGGCGTAAAACGCCCTTGGAATAAAAAACGGGAGAAGTGGCAGAATGCGGATAAGGGGAATGTATTATTTTTTTTATTAATTTTTTTGAGGGGACATACATCTTGCATTGCTTTGAAATCCAACATGTTATCCCTCGATAATTAATTTTATTAGAGAAAATCGCGAAAATTTTTTAAATGTGCGGGTGTGCGTTCCTCTTTAATATATCGCGCGCGGGCGATGTTATTATAAATAAATATAAATAATAACCTGCGCACGCCTATATAAAAGTTTTTGACTTTTTGGGGGCAAAAATTAATTATATAGGTATAAGCGTCTGATACGCAGATATTTGCCTCCTTAGAAAGTTTTTGAAAAAAATAATAAAAAAATTAATAAAAACTCCCAATGCTGCTATTTGAACTCGATGATGTTGTTGGCTAGCCCTTTGACGATGGCGAGGCTCTCTATCTGCACGCTCGGGATGGCCTCGAGAATGCGCTGTCGCCCGCCCTGGAACTCCTTCTCTATGATGAACGACATGCCCTCCATCGTCGCTCCCGCCTGACAACAGAGATCCATGACGCCGATGGCAGCGTCGCCATAGGCAAGGAAATCATCTACGAAGAGGATGTGGTCGGTATCGTGCAGAAACTCCTTGCTGACGACTGCCGTGTATGAGCGGTCTTTCGTGAACGAATGGACTGTGGTGTGTAGCGTATGCTCTATGGTGCTCGGCATGCTCTTCTTCACGAAGACCACCGGCAGCTGCATGATGTGCCCTACGAAGACAGCAGGAGCGATGCCGCTGGCCTCTATGGTCAGAATCTTGTTGATGTCTTTACCAGCAAAGCGCCGTGCTATCTCCTCCGCCAGCTGATACATCACCTGCGGGTCGATCTGGTGGTTGATGAACGAGTCGACCTTTAGTATGCGCTCATCGAAACATTTGCCTTTTTCGCGAATAAGTTGCTTGAGAATCTCCATAGTTGTTGTCGTTGGTTTTGGTTTTGTGCTGCAAAATTAGTGATTATTTTTCGAAACAATGAAAGATTATTAATTTTTTTTGTTCTTGGACGAAAAAATCATGCTTTTCTTTGGCTATGTCAGAAAAAATGTGTAACTTTGCACATGTAAAACACGCTATGTGCTGTTAACTGCGATATCAAACTAATTTACAAATACAATAAGCAATATGACTGATCTTCGTAAGAATCCCCTTTGTGGCATCGTGCCACCTCTCGTCACTCCACTTCTTGATAATGAGACTATTGATATAGAGAGCCTCGAGCGTCTGATAGAACACCTCATCAAGGGCGGTGTCCATGGCCTGTTTGTGCTCGGCACCACCGGTGAGGAGCAGTCGCTGTCGTATAAGGTTCGCGAGCAGATGATACGTGAGTCGTGCCGCATCAACAACGGCCGTCTGCCGCTGCTGGCGTGCATCACCGATACGAGCATCGTGGAGTCTATCCGCCTGGCGAATGTTGCTGCCGAGTGTGGCGCCGACGGTCTCGTCTCTGCTCCGCCATACTATTTCGCTACCGGTCAGCCGGAGCTGGCACAGTTCTACGAGGAGCTCGCTCTGCAGCTCCCTCTGCCACTCTACCTGTATAATATGCCGAGCCATGTGAAGGTGAACTTTGCACCGGAGACTGTCGCCCGTCTGGCAAAGATGCCTCAGATAGTCGGTCTGAAGGACTCGAGTGCGAACGCCACCTACTTCCAGAGCGTGATGTATGAGGCCCGCAAGGTCAATCCGCAGTTCCAGATGTTCTGTGGCCCGGAGGAGATGACCGGCGAGCTGGTGCTCATGGGTGCCAACGGTGGTGTCAACGGTGGTGCCAATATGTTCCCGGAGCTGTATGTCGGCATGTATAACGCAGCGAAGAATCGCGATATCGACGAGCTCCTTCGTCTGCAGCAGCGCATCATGCAGATCAGCCGCAGCATATACACCATCGGCCGTCATGGCTCAAGCTATCTGAAGGGTCTGAAGTGTGCCTGCCAGCAGCTTGGTGTCATCAATAATGACTTTGTCGCATCACCATTCTATAAGTTCGACCAGCCTGAGCGCGACAAGGTGACGATGGCGCTGGCAGCATTGTCAATTAACAATTAGTAGACCCTCCCTGCCTCCCCAAAGGGAAGGAGTATTTAAATGAACAAATAATTTACAATCATATCGCAATTCTCCATTTCCAAGCTTGAAAAGTATTTAAAAGCTCCCTCCCTTTGGGAGGGTTGGGGTAGGCTGCAGATTGTGACGGGCTTATGAACATAATAGATCTTATAGTTTTCCTCCTCTTCACCGTGGGCACGATAGCTTTCGGCTATCTCTTCGGCAGGAAGAAGCAGAGCAGCGACGAGTTTACACGTGGCGGCGGCAAGGTGCCGGGATGGATTGTCGGCCTGAGCATCTTCGCCAGCTTCTGCTCGAGCATTTCGTTCCTCGGCTACTGCTCGTCGGCATATAGCGGCAACTGGAATGCCTTCGTCTTCACGCTGTCGATACTCCCTGCCGGCCTGCTGGCGATGAAATACTTCGTGCCGTTCTACCGGTCGTTGGGCAGCATCAGCGCCTACAGCTTCTTCGAGCAGCGCTTCGGCCGCTGGGCACGTGTCTATGCCTCGACATTCTATCTCTTCACGCAGATATGCCGTGCGGGAGCGATACTCTATCTCCTCGCCGTGCCGATGAATGTGCTGATGGGCTGGAATATCCCCGTCGTCGTCACCGTGACAGGCCTCGGCATCATCCTCTACAGCCAGAAGGGCGGTCTGAAATCTGTCATCTGGACAGAGGCCTTGCAGGGTGCCATCCTCATCTTCGGCGCCTTGATATGCCTCGGCGTACTGCTGTTCTCTATGCCGGAGGGTCCGGGTCAGATGTTCCAGATCTGCTGGGACAACAGCAAGTTCTCGCTCGGCTCCTTTGACGGCAGCATCGTGGAGAGCACCTTCTGGGTATGCCTCATCTACGGCATCTTCACCAACCTCAACAACTTCGCCATCGACCAGAGCTACACACAGCGCTACTGTGCCGCTCCGTCGCTCAACGAAGCCCGCAAGAGCGCCTTCTGGGGCTCGCTGCTGACGCTGCCGGTGAATATCGTGCTGTTCCTCATCGGCTCGTCGCTCTTCGCATTCTATACCGTCAACAGCGGAGCGCTGCCGGCAGACATCAAGAGCGACTATGTCTTCCCATACTTCATCATCCACGAGCTCCCCGTCGGCCTCGTCGGCCTGCTGATAGCCTCTATCTTCTGTGCCGGAATGTCAACGGTGGCAACGAGCGTGACATCATCGGGAACAATCATCCTCACCGACTTCTACAACCACCTCTTCCCCAACAGCACCGACGAGAAGAAGGTGTGGGTGCTCCGTGTGGCGAGTGTCGCCGTAGGACTGCTCGGCATCTGCGTGGCGCTGTGCTTCCTCCTCGTTGATAACGCCCTCGACGCATGGTGGGCGCTGTCGAGCATCTGCTCGGGCGGTGTCCTCGGCATGTTCCTCCTGGCATACCTCTGTCCGAAGGCCCGCAAGCCGCATGCCATCATCTCCGTCATCATCGGTGTGGCATCGCTCATCCTCATAGCTCTGCAGACGGTGCTCCCTGATGTTGTAGGACATTTCGTGCATGTCAATCTCAGCATCGTCATCAGCACTCTGCTAATCTTCTGCATCGGCTTCCTGCTGACAATCGTTATGCCAAAGAAGCACTAACTCGTCACTCACTATAGAATAATGTACTACGTAGAAAAGACAATGGAGATATCTGGTAGCCACTACCTGCATCTCTCACGCGAAAGCAAATGCGAGAACCTCCACGGCCACAACTGGATTGTGAAGGTCTATTGCAAGGCCGAGGAACTCGACCAGGACGGCATGGTTGTCGATTTCACCGAGGTGAAGCGTCTCGTCCACGGACGTCTCGACCACAAGGACCTCAACAGCGTCCTCGACTTCAACCCCACAGCCGAGAATATCGCCCGCTGGATTGTCGACCAGGTGCCTAACTGCTACAAGGCATCCGTACAGGAGAGCACCGGCAATGTCGCTATATATGAGGCCCCATGAAAATAACAGAGATTTTTTATTCGCTGCAAGGCGAGGGCCGCTACACCGGCACACCGGCAGTCTTCATACGCCTTGCCGGCTGCAACCTCAGATGCTGGTTCTGCGATACCGACTTCACCCACTACGAGGAGATGACCGAGGATGATATCGTCAGACGTGTCGATGACTACCCCACAGAGTATGTCGTCATCACCGGCGGCGAACCGACGCTGCAGCTGACGCCGTCACTCGTCGAGAAGCTTCACCGCGCCGGCAAATACGTCATGATGGAGACCAACGGAACACACCCGCTGCCCGACGGCTGCGACATCGACTGGGTGACATGCTCGCCGAAGGGCGCACCCATCCGTCTGCAGCATATCGATGAGCTGAAGGTTGTCTATGAAGGCCCTGAGCAGGATATGACAGTCTATGACAGCATCGCTGCTACCGAATACCGCCTGCAGCCATGCGACACCGGCGACCCGCAGCGCAACATCGACATCCAGCGTGCCACCATCGACTATATCCTCAGACACCCCCGCTGGCGACTATCGCTGCAGACACACAAGCTGTTGAATATACAATAATAACATATAATCAAACAAGAAAATGTCTAACTATCCAAAAATCGGTATCCGTCCTACCATCGACGGACGACAGGGAGGCATCCGTGAAGGCCTCGAAGAGAAGACCATGGCACTGGCAAATGCTGTTGCCGAGTTGATATCATCTAACCTACGCAACGGCGACGGCTCACCCGTAGAGTGCGTCATCGCTGACACCACCATAGGCCGCGTGGCAGAGTCTGCTGCATGCCAGGCGAAGTTCGAGCGTGAAGGCGTCGGTGCCACCATCTCCGTGACATCATGCTGGTGCTACGGCTCAGAGACCATGGATATGCACCCTACATGGCCAAAGGCAGTATGGGGATTCAACGGCACAGAGCGCCCGGGAGCCGTATATCTCGCTGCCGTACTCGCCGCTCACGCACAGAAGGGACTCCCTGCATTCGGCATCTACGGACATGACGTACAGGACCTTGCCGACAACACCATCCCTGCTGATGTGGCAGAGAAGATTCTGCGCTGGGCACGCGCCGCTATGGCCATGGCAACTATGCGCGGAAAGTCATACCTCTCTATGGGCAATACATGTATGGGCATCGCCGGCTCTATCGTCAACGCTGACTTCCTGCAGGACTACCTCGGCATGCGCACAGAGTATGTTGACCTCGTCGAGATTCTCCGTCGCGTTGACCGTGGCATCTACGACCCAGAGGAGTTCAAGAAGGCTATGGCATGGGTGGAGAAATACTGCAAGCCACAGGAGGGACACGACTACAACGAAGACCGCCCATTATTCCCTGGCACACCGATGACCGACTTCAACGGCAAGGGCAAGGGCAAGACACGCGAGGAGAAAGACCAGGACTGGGAGTTCACCGTGAAGTGTATGATGATCATGCGCGACCTCATGTTCGGCAATCCTAAGCTCCTCGAGATGGGATATAAAGAGGAGGCTCTCGGCCACAACGCCATCGCTGCCGGTGTGCAGGGACAGCGCCAGTGGACCGACTACAAGCCAAACTTCGACTTCCCGGAGTCTATGATGTGTACATCATTCGACTGGAACGGCATCCGCGAGGCATACACCCTCGCTACAGAGAACGACTTCCTCAACGGCATGTCGATGCTCTTCGGACACCTGCTGACAAACAAGGGCGTGATGTTCTCTGATGTACGTACTTATTGGAGCCCAGACGCTGTGGAGCGTGTGACAGGCAAGCGCCCAGAGGGCGGTGCCGCCAACGGATTCATCCACCTCATCAACTCCGGTGCTACGACACTCGATGCTACCGGCGCAATGTCTGATGCCGACGGCAAGCCTACAATAAAGAATCCTTGGGAGATGACACAGGACGACGTGGAGGCTTGCCTCAACGCCACCAACTGGATGCCTGCCGACCGTGACTACTTCCGTGGCGGTGGCTACTCAGCACACTTCGTGACACGCGGCGGCATGCCGATGACCATGCTCCGTCTGAACATCATCAAGGGTCTTGGCCCTGTGCTGCAGATTGCCGAGGGATATACTGTAGAGCTGCCAAAGGATATGCATGATATCCTCGACAAGCGTACCGACCCGACATGGCCTACCACATGGTTCGCACCACGCACCGACCCTTCGAAGGATGCCTTCAAGGATGTCTATAGCGTCATGAACAACTGGGGTGCCAACCACGGTGCCATAGCATACGGACACATCGGTGCCGACCTCATCACGCTGGCATCTATGCTCCGCATCCCTGTCTGCATGCACAATGTTCCGGAGGACAAGATCTTCCGTCCGGCATGCTGGAATGCCTTCGGCATGGACAAGGAGGGTGCCGACTACCGTGCTTGCCAGAACTTCGGTCCTATGTATAAGTAATGTACCATGTACCATGTACCATTTACAATGTACAATTTCCATTTAGGCATATCCTCATCTGGTCACATAAATTGTACATTGTAAATTGTACATCGTAAATTGTAAATGAAATGTTGTGGAAATCTAACTTAGAGGAAACCAAGAAACGATACATCAACTGGTGGAATCATAAAGGTATCATCGTCAATATGTGGGAGCACTTCCAGGAGGGAGTGTCCCCACATGGACCATATAGTGGCGAACAGCCCATACACCTCACCGAGGCACAGCGTAACAACTTCGGAACAGGAGGCTTCGGGCTCCCTGGAGCTCCGGTGGCAAAGGATGGCAACGAGAGATGGTTCGATCCAGAGTGGCGTGCCAACTACCTCGACTGGTATGTCGGACACTCATGCCTCAAGGCTGACATGCTCCCCGTGGCAAACACACAGCTCGGCCCAGGCTCGCTGGCAAGCATCCTCGGCTCACGTGTCGAGGACGGTGACGATACCATCTGGATTCACCCGAACCCACACTTCTCCGACAAGCTGACCTTCGATCCCGAGAACGAGCAGTATCTCATTCACAAGGCGCTGCTCCGGGCATGTAAGAAACGTGCCAACGGCAACTACTACGTCGGCATGCCTGACCTCATGGAGGGCCTCGATGTCCTCGCCGCACTCAAGGGCACCGACAAGGTGCTGCTCGATACCGTCATGCAGCCGGAGGTCGTCGAGGAGCAGCTGCAGTTCATCAACGATGTGTATTTCAAGGTCTTCGATGAGCTCTACGACATCATTCGCGAAGACCCTACCGGCAGCGACGACAGCCTCGCCACATACGCCGGAGAGATGGCATTCTGCTACTTCTCATGCTGGGCTCCGGGGAAGATGACGAAGATACAGAGCGATATCTCTACGATGATTTCCGACGACGACTACAAGCGCTTCGTGCAGCCGTTCCTACGTGAGCAGTGTCAGAAGATACCTTACACCCTCTACCATCTCGATGGCGTGGGGGCTATGCATCATCTGCCATCGCTCCTCGAGATTGACGAGCTCAACGCCATACAGTGGACACCGGGTGTCGGCGAGCCGCAGGGTGGCGATCCGAAGTGGTATGACCTGTATAAGAAGATTCTCGCCGGAGGCAAGTCTGTTATGGCATGCTGGGTGACACTCGATGAGCTGCGTCCGCTGCTCGACAATATCGGTGGTGATGGCGTACATCTCGAGATGGACTTCCACAATGAGGACGAGGTGGAGAAGGCTCTCCGCATCGTTGAGGAATATCAGACAGTCGAGGTGGAGAAGAAGGTTGATGAGTGTCTGCATGTAGAGATGCCACAGCCAAAGGCTCAGCCACAGCAGCCACAGCAGCCGGCACAGAGCGAGACACGCTTCCGTCCGTTGCACATCGGTGATAAGCAAATAGTAATCAAAACATCAGAACCACAGAACAATATGACTATCACAAAGCCATCGCTGGCAGAACGTCTGCAGCAGACAATGCTACTCTTCGACGGTGCCATGGGCACAACGATACAGAGCTACCACATTCCTAATGTCCGCAGCAACGAGTATCTCAGCATCGAGCAGCCACAGATCATCTCTGATATCTACCGGCGTTTCCTGCTTGCCGGCTCTGACATCATTGTTGCAAATACCTTCAACGCACAGAGTGTATCGCTACAGGCATGTGGCCTTGCCGACAAGGTGAAGGAGATAAACACCGCATCTGTAACGCTGGCACGACAGATGGCTGATACATTCACCATCGCCAATCCGGAGAAGCCGCGCTATGTGCTGGGAGAGATAGGTCCCACACGCGAGACTCTGTCCATAGAGGGCGCACGCATCACACGCGATGACCTCTTCCTCTCTTACCGCATACAGGCAGAGGCTCTCCTGGAGGCTGGTGTCGATGGTATCATCTTTGAGACTGTCTTTGATTTAGAGAACCTCAATGTCGGATTGTATAGCGTGCGCTCGGCAATGCACCTCACAGGCATACATGTACCTGTGCTCATCAGCGCTACGTTCACCAATGCTGTCGGCAACAATATGATTGGACAGAACATCATCGAGTACTTCCAGAATCTCGATGACGAGAATGTCATCGCTGTCGGCGTCAACTGCAATTCTGATATACAGCTCGTGACAGAGGTGGTGGCAAAGCTCGCTGCCACTACACCTTATTATATTATAGCCTTCCCGAACGCGGGATACCCTGATGCCCGTGGCGAATATCCTACCACACCAGAGGAGTTCCAGAAGCTCATGTGGCCGATGATCGACCGTAAACTCGTGAATATCGTGGGCGGATGCTGCGGCACTACAGATAAGCATATCGCACGTCTGCAGCAACTCATGGAGCCTATCAGCGGACTGCGTGTGACGGGACACCAGCCAGGCGGGGATGTGATTAAGGCCACACCGGCTGCAACGGCAATATCCGTATTTGCTGCTGCACCGGTAGCTTCCGTAGCACCTGTAGCATCCGTGGTAACTGCACCTTCTGCACCTGTTGTCTCTGCACCGGCAACACCTGCACCTTCTGCAGCAACTATACCAGCTGCCTCTCCTTCGACGGCCGCTTCTTCGGCCGAACCAATGCAGAGCAAGGCTGCCGAAGAGAAGACTGCATCACAGGCTTCATCCGCAATGTCTCTCCTCGATGCCATCGTGGCAGGAAAGCAAGACGATGCAGTGGAGGCTACAAAGGCTGCGATAGAGGCGGGGGCCAAACCGTCAGAGCTTATCAACACTCAGATGATTCAGGCTATGGCAACGGTAGGACAGCGATTCGAAGAAGGCACGGCATTCGTGCCGAATCTACTCATGGCGGGACGTGCCATGAAGGCTGCCCTCACTTACCTCAAGCCTATCATGGATGCCAGCGGAGATAACGTGGAGTCGGCAGGACGCATCGTTATCGGCACCGTCAAGGGCGACCTCCACGATATCGGCAAGAACCTTGTGGCATCGATGCTCGAGGGCTCGGGATTCGAGGTCATCAATATCGGCATCGATGTTGACGCAGAGACCTTCATCAATGCCATTGTCGATAACAAGGCCGATGCTCTCTGTCTCTCGGCGCTCCTCACCACTACAATGACCTACATGAAGGATGTCATCGACGCTCTCGTCGAGGCCGGCATCCGCGACAAGGTGAAGGTAATGGTAGGCGGAGCACCTGTTACTGAGGAGTTTGCAAAGGAGATCGGGGCCGACGGATATTCGGCAAATGCCAACGAGGCAGTAGCTCTCGCTAAGCGTTTGTTGGC
>R12__coassemble_748_pt1 | contig 12235 bp, 7 predicted proteins | sample R12__metabat2_high_PE_039 | metagenome-assembled genome bin R12 | reverse complement strand
ACCTCTCAATGCGCAGCTGTCCCACTCTCGGAGAATTATTCTCCGAGAATTCACCCTCTCACCATTCACAGCCCGGCACCGTGGTCAACGCCACCTGTCGGCACAACAATACAGATGTACAAGAAATTAGGAAACCTCTTCAAAGGCGACAAAGTAATATGGATGGTATTCTTCATCCTATGCCTCGTGAGCATCATCGAGGTGTTCTCCGCATCGTCGTCACTGACATACAAGACCGCAAACTATTGGGGACCGATATTGCGACACATAATGATGATATTCATAGGCTTAGCACTCATGATTGTCATCCACAACGTCAAATGCAAGTACTTCAAGATAGTCACATTCCCCTTGCTATTGGCATCAGTCATCATGCTCATCGCTGTGCTGATCTTCGGAGAGAGCACCAACGGTGCCAACAGATGGTTCTCAATATTCGGCATACAGTTCCAGCCGTCAGAGATTGCCAAAGGCTCGCTAATACTTGCTGTGGCACAGATTCTCAGTACTATGCAGACGCCTAACGGTGCCACTAAGCAGGCCATGTACTTCGTTATCGGAACATCGGCCGTGATAATACTGCCCATCGCCATAGAGAATCTCTCCACAGCAGCACTCATAAGCCTCGTTGTGTTGCTCATGATGTGGGTCGGACGAGTACCAAATAAAGAATTAGGGCAAATCCTAGGCATCGGAGTCATCGGAATATGTCTCGGTCTGGCAGCATTGCTATCCATCCCCGAACCGGATGACACAGCCCAAGAGCAGACTCTTGAGGAAGTGACGACGTCATCGAAGACCACCAAAGAGACCTCAGGGAAGAAGAAGAGCGGCGGCATACTACACCGCGCACTGACATGGAAGCACCGTATCACAAACGCTTTCAGTGGGGAGGAAGTGGCTCCGGAGGATTACGACCTCGACAAAGACAGCCAGGTGGCACACGCTAACATTGCCATCGTAAAGAGCAACGCCATCGGACGCGGACCGGGCAACTCCGAAGAGCGCGACTATCTCTCGCAGGCCTTCTCTGACTTCATATACGCCATCATCATAGAAGAATTAGGACTGGAAGGTGCGGCGCTCGTAGCCATACTCTATGTCATAATATTCTGGCGAGCGGGTCGCATCGCACGAAACTGCGCCAACACCTTCCCCGCATACCTCGCCATGGGCATCGGCATGCTGCTTGTCATACAGGCCATGTTCAATATGATGGTAGCCGTCGGACTGGCACCTGTCACCGGACAGCCGCTGCCACTAATATCACGTGGCGGAACATCGACAATCATCAACTGCGTATATCTCGGCATGCTGCTCTCTATATCAAAATCGGCAAAGAAACGAGACCAGCTGACACCAGCAGTAGGCCGCACACGTTCAGAGAAAGTCATTGCCGCTACTGCGAAATAGCCACAGACAAAACCGGCAACAACAGCTGAGCAAACAGCCGGCAGCAGCTGAACAGCCAGCACTTACCAACTAAGCAACCCACCCTTACCAGCTAAACAGGCAACCATTACCAGCTGAGCAACACACCCCTACCATCTAAGCAGACAGCCCCTACCATCTAAACAGACAACAAAAGAACAGCAGCACACGCTGCATCACATATAATATAAATATAAGCGCGTATGAGAATCATAGTCAGCGGTGGCGGCACAGGCGGCCACATCTTCCCAGCAGTAAGCATCGCCAACGCAATAAAGACATTGCGGCCTGATGCAGAGATACTTTTCGTGGGTGCCAACGGCAGAATGGAGATGGAGCGCGTCCCACAGGCGGGATATAAGATTGTCGGTCTGCCCGTCCGCGGACTGATACGCCCACTATGGAGTCCAAAGAACGTGGGTGTGATGATTGACTTCCTCAAGAGCCGCTCTCAGGTGAAGAAGATCATACGCGACTTCAACCCGCAGGCTGTCGTCGGCGTCGGCGGTTACGCCAGCTCGCCTACGCTGAATGCCGCTGCCTCCATGGGCATACCATGCATTCTGCAGGAGCAGAACTCCTATGCCGGTGTGACAAACAAGTCGCTCGCAAAGAAGGCTGTCAAGATCTGCGTGGCCTACTCAGGCATGGAGCGATTCTTCCCTGCCGACCGCATCGTCATGACCGGCAACCCCGTGCGACAGGCTCTGCTCGAATGCAAGGCAACGAAAGAGGAGGCTCGCCGTGACTTCAAGCTCGAAGACGGCTGTCAGCTGGAGCCGACTCGCCCGACAGTTCTTGTGATTGGCGGATCGCTTGGGGCCCGAACGGTCAACGACAGCATAGCTGGCGGCATCGAGGCCTTTGAGAAAGCCGGCATACAAGTCATCTGGCAGACAGGCAAGTACTATGCAGAGCAATGCAAGATGACTACCAAGGCATACTACGACTCACACCCAGAGCAGGCTGCCGAGCGACATATCCATCCGCAAGCCTTTATCACAGACATGGCCATGGCATACCGTGCCGCCGACGTTGTGATATCCCGTGCAGGAGCATCGAGCATCTCTGAGCTGTGCCTCCTCGGCAAAGCAAGCATTCTCGTGCCATCGCCTAACGTCGCAGAAGACCACCAGACAAAGAACGCACGGGCGCTCTCCGACAAAGACGCCGCCATCTTCTGCGCCGACAAAGATGCCCGACAGAATCTCGTCAGCGAGGCCATCGCCCTCATCTCCAATCCTGACAAGATAGCCAGTCTTGAGAAAGAGGTCAAGAAGCTGGCCTTCTACGACTCGGCAGAGGTCATTGCCAAGATTGTCATTCAGCAAGCAGAACAAAACAACAAACAGTAAAACAGATGAAAGCAATATATTTCGTAGGTGCCGGAGGCATAGGCATGTCGGCACTCGAACGCTACTTCAACCAGAACGGTTACCGCGTAGGCGGATACGACAAGACACCATCCGCCCTCACCGAGGCACTCATCAGCGAGGGCATCGACATACATTACGAAGACAATATCGACAGCGTTGACCCCGTCTTCAAGGACAAGGAGAACTGCGTGGTGTGCTATACGCCAGCAATACCAAAGGAGCATGGCGAGCTCTGCTACTTCCAGCAGAACGGCTTCAAGGTGATGAAGCGTGCACAGATTCTCGGCCTCCTCACCCAGGATAAGAAGGGCCTGTGCTTCGCCGGCACACACGGCAAGACCACGACCTCAACGATGTGCGCACACATCATGCACCAGTCGCACATCGACTGCAATGCCTTCCTCGGCGGCATCTCCAAGAACTACGGCACCAACAACATCCTCTCCGACCGCTCAGAGTATGTCGTCATCGAGGCCGATGAGTTCGACCGCTCCTTCCATTGGCTCCGTCCGTGGATGTCTGTCATAACATCCACCGACCCCGACCACCTCGATATCTACGGCACAAAGGAGGCATACCTCGAGTCGTTCCGTCATTACACCACACTCATCCAACCCGGCGGCGCCCTCATCATCCACCGAGGCCTTGAGATGCAGCAGGCTGTCGGCGACGGTGTCCGCATCTACGACTACTCGCTCTCTGAGGGAGACTTCCACGCAGAGAATATCCGCATCGCCGACGGCACCATCATCTTCGACTTCATCTCGCCGATAGAGAATGTCCGCGACATAAACCTCGGACAGCCCATTCCTATCAACATCGAGAACGGTGTGGCAGCAATGGCGATGGCACAGCTTAACGGCTGCACAGCCGACGAGCTCCGCCACGGCCTTGAGACCTATGGAGGCGTCGACCGACGCTTTGACTTCAAGCTGAAGAATAGCCGCCATGTCTTCCTCTCCGACTATGCGCACCATCCGAAAGAGATACTGCAGTCGGCACGCTCTATGCGCGAGCTGTATCGCGACCGTAAGATAACCGCTATCTTCCAACCACACCTCTACACCCGCACACGCGACTTCTACCACGACTTCGCAGATGCACTGAGCATCCTCGACGAGGTCATACTCACCGAGATATACCCCGCTCGCGAGCTGCCTATCGAGGGTGTGACATCGCAGCTGATATACGACAACCTCGCCGAAGGTGTCGAGAAGCAGATTATACAGAAGGCTGACGTCCTCGACTTCGTACGCTCCCGCGACTTCGATGTCCTCATCATCCTCGGCGCCGGAGACCTCGACAACCAGTGCGACGCCATCGCCGAGATTCTCAAGGCAAAGGAATAACCGCGCCCGGGAGATGCAGATGAATATTCATTAACCATCATCACACCATTCATTACTTGAAGAAATACATCATCATAATACTCGACGTCATCATCGGTGCATACCTCATCTTTGCCATAACGGCGTTCAACAACCCCGAGCAACAGGTCAAGAAGTGTACCAAGGTGAACATAAACATCACCGATGAGAGCACGTATGGCTTCCTCGACGCCAAGGAGATAAAATCCATCCTGCAGAAGAACAACCTCTACCCTATAGAGCAGGACATGGACGATATCTCCCCACGAGTCATCGAGGAGACACTGCGCCGCTCGCCGTTTGTCAACACCGCCGAATGCAGCAAGACCATGGACGGCCACGTCATGATAGACGTCACGCAGCGGTCACCGCTCGTCCGCATCAAGAGTCAGCGCGGAGAAGACTACTACATCGATGAGAACGGAGGCATCATGCCTAACTCAAAGTACACCTCTGACCTCATCATCGTCACCGGAGCAGTAAGCAAGACCTTCGCGCAACGATACATCGCGATACTCGCCAACACCATCATGCAGAGCGACCTCTGGCGTAATCAGATAGAGCAGATTAACGTCCTGCAGGACCATGGCATAGAACTCGTGCCACGCGTAGGCGACCATATCATCTTCCTCGGATACCTCCCGGAATCTAACAGGCCGGCAAAGCGCCAGCAGGAGATACCGGAATTCGTTAACGAGAAACTCAACCGACTGGAGAAATTCTATATCCACGGCCTCGACTCCGTAGGGTGGAACAAATACGAACGCATCGACCTGCAGTTCGCCAACCAGATAATCTGCAAGAAACATCCTCAGAAGGAGCACCCTATCCTGATGCAGGAGCCAGAGGTTCACGAGGCTGATCTACCGTCGGTAGAGGCCGCAGCGCCAAAGGAAAACTCCGCTCTCAACCAAGACAACAAGCCAAAGGCTGACGAGAACAAGCCGAAAGCCACTGACAACAAGCCAGCAAAGGCTGACGACAAAAAGCAAAAGGCCACTGACAACAAGCCTTCAAAGACTGACAGCAAGCCCGTAAAGGCCAACGAGAGTAAGTCTTCAAAGACTGACAGCAAGCCCACAAAGGCCAACGACAAGAAGCAGAAGGCCACCTCCGGCAAGTCACAGGCAAAAACCGACGACCACAAGTCGTTAGACAAGAAACAATCATCAACAGACAAAAAGAAAACAAAATCGTAAAACATCAATAATATGCCAGCAGCAAAAGATTTCTATGTAGCCATCGAACTTGGCTCATCAAAGATTACCGGCATTGCCGGACAGAAGAAGATGGACGGCAGCATCAACGTCCTCGCCATCGCTACTGAGGAGGCATCGACATGCATCCGAAAAGGCGTAGTATATAATATCGACAAGACAAACCAGTGCATCCGCAACATCATCCAGAAGTTGCAGAACCAGCTGCAGACGGAGATTGCCATCGTACATGTAGGCATTGGCGGACAAGGCATACGCAGCGTGGAGAACACCATCACGACAAACCTCAACGAGGCCACTATCGTCAGCCACGACATCATCGACACCATGATGGACAGCAACCGTGCAACACGATATCAGGGACAGACCATTCTCGATGTCGCTCCACAGGAGTACAAGGTTGACTCACAATATCAGCTCGAGGCAGTAGGCATCGAGTGCAACCGCATCGAAGGCCACTTCCTCAACATTATCTGGCGTGATGCCTTCTACCGCAACCTCAACAAGTGCTTCGAGCAGCCCGGAATGCCGCAGGCATGCTATTACCTCGCACCGATGGCGCTCGCCGACAGCATCCTCAACGACTCTGAGCGACGCACAGGATGTATGCTCATCGACTTCGGAGCTGGCACCACCACCGTCTCCGTCTACTACAAGAACATCCTCCGGCACATGGTCACCATACCTATGGGCGGATACAACATCACAAAGGATATCACATCATTCCACATCGATGAGCTTGAGGCTGAGAAGATGAAGCTGAAGTACGCGTCGGCATACACCAACTCAACAGACATCGATCCGGACATGAAGCTCCCTATCGACCCACAGCGCACCGTGCCGCAGCGAGACTTCATCACCATCGTCGAGGCACGCACCGAGGAAATCATCAAGAACGCCATAGCCCAGATACCGACAGAATATGCCGACAAACTCAGTGGAGGCATCATCATCACCGGCGGCCTGGCAAACATGAAGAATATGGAGCAGGCAGTGCGAACATACTCTAAAATAGACAACATACGCATCGCCAACACCATCAATGTCAGCGTAAACACCGCAAAGAACGTCACCATCGAGCACAACGGTATGCTCTGCACAATACTCTCGCTACTCGCAAAGTCCGACCAGAAGTCTGACGGACGACCACTAAGCGAGGTCAACAACATGTTCAGCGAGGAGATACCTGTCACCGGAAACACAACGCTACGCTCGCCTGACAGCATCAAGCAGGGACAGGTGCTCACAGCACGCGAGCGACAGGCTGCCGAGGAGGAGGCTGCACGCAAGAAGGCAGAGGAAGAAGAAGCAGCACGCCTTGAAGCTGAGCGCATAGCAGAAGAGGAGCGTAAGCGCAAGGAGGAGGAAGAGCGCAAGCGCAAGGAAAACTCATTCGGCAGTAAGTTCAAGCGACGCCTCATGAACTGGGGAAAGAGCATGATTGAGGACGAAGAATAAGCCGCAGACACCTCAACTGCCTACCTCACAACAGATGTTTAGAAGTATAAACGACAGAAACAACAGATAATTATGGAAAATAATTCACGACCAAATATTCTGGACTTCGGAGCTCCAGAGAAGAAACAGAGCATCATAAAGGTTATCGGCGTCGGTGGCGGCGGTGGCAATGCTGTCAACCACATGTACAAAGAGGGCATCCACGATGTGTCTTTCGTGCTCTGCAATACTGACGCACAGGCACTCAACGACTCCAGCGTGCCCGTCAAACTGCAGCTCGGCACAGAGGGACTCGGTGCCGGCAACCGTCCGCAGCGCGCACGTGAGGCTGCCGAGGAGACTATCGACGCAATACGCAATATGCTCTCCGACGGCACGAAGATGACCTTCATCACAGCCGGCATGGGTGGAGGCACCGGCACAGGTGCCGCTCCAGTCATCGCACGTGAGTCCAAAGCGCTCGACATACTCACCGTGGGCATCGTCACCGTGCCATTCCAGTTTGAGGGTAAGAAGAAGATCGACCAGGCCCTCGACGGTGTTGAGGAGATTGCCAAGAACGTCGATGCACTCCTCGTCATCAACAACCAGCGTCTGCTGCGAATATATCCTGACCTGCCTATCATGCAGGCCTTCGGAAAGGCTGACGACACTCTCTCCATCGCAGCAAAGTCCATCGCGGAGATCATCACCGAGCACGGACTCATCAACCTCGACTTCAACGATGTGAAGACAGTGCTCAAGGATGGCGGCGTAGCCATCATGTCAACAGGCTACGGAGAGGGCGAAGGCCGTGTGAAGAACGCCATCAACGACGCTCTCAACTCTCCATTGCTCAACAATACAGACATCTTCAACTCAAAGAAGATATTGCTCGCCATTTACTCTTCGGCTGAGAAGAACGTACAGGGCCTCATGATGGACGAGATGAACGACGTCAACGACTTCATGGAAGGCTTCGACGACCAGATAGAGACAAAGTGGGGTCTCTTCAACGATCCTGAGCTTGGCGACCGCGTAAAGGTGACAATCCTGGCCACAGGCTTCGGCCTCTCGTCTGTCGATGGCCTCAACGAGCGCATCAACAAGCAGGGGCAGGAGGAGGCTCTCATCGAGGCCGAGCGTGCCGCTGCAGAGGCCAAGCGTGACGAGCGACGCCGTAAGTACTACGAGGAGGACGACAACAAGTTCGTGCGCCGTGCAGCAAACATCTACATCTTCAATGCAGAAGACCTCGACAACGACTCTATCATCGACAGCGTTGAGAACACTCCGACAGCAAAGCGCTCACGACAGCAGCTCACAGACCTTATAAACCAGTCATCAGGCTCATCAAGCCGCAATGAGCAGCAGCAGGCCAGCGAGACGCCATCGGCTCCCGGCATCATCAAGTTCGGATAAAGGCCGCAAGGCTATCAGCTGCATATAGAAGGGCTATCGTATGCCAATAGAAAGGTAATTGCACGCCCCAGAAATAACACCACATATTCATTCGTACACTCTCTGTGATAGAAAGTTACCATAACTCAGAAGCAACCATCTTCGGCCTACACACAAAGAGGCTGAAGATGGTTGCTGTTTTTGTATCACAACTGCTGCTGACCGTCTGCGCCATAGCCATCCCCGCAGAGGCCGTCGGAAAGGATTTCGTCATCCGCCGCGATGCCGATGTCACCGTCTTCATGCCCAAAGGACTGAAGCCTGTGGCACACACGGCGCTGCAAATGCTCGCCAACGACATGCACGATGTGCTCGGAGCAAAGCTCCACGAGACACCGAACGCACGCCGTGCACAACTGCTATGCGCCATCGATAGCACCATGCCGCGCGAAGGCTTCCGCCTCAGCGTCAGCAAGCAGACTCAGCTCAACATCACCGCTGCCGACGACCACGGCCTCGCCTACGGCCTGCTCGAGGTGAGCCGACTGTTAGGTGTCTCGCCATGGTGCTACTGGGCCGACTGCACGCCGCGGCCAAAGAACGAGCTGCGACTATGGGAGGGCATCATCACCGTGCAGCAACCAGCGGTGGCATTCCGTGGCATCTTCATCAACGACGAAGACCTCGGACTCAACCCTTGGGCGACAAAGCAAGAGCCGGAAGCGCTCACGCTGAAGCAAGGACGCATCGTAGGGGCTATCGGTCCGAAGGTGAACGAGCGCATATTCCAGCTGATGCTACGCCTCAGGGCCAACTACTACTGGCCTGCGATGCACGAGTGCTCGCAGCCGTTCTATACCATCGCCGGCAACCGCGAGATGGCAGCGCGCTACGGCATATACCTCGGCGGCAGCCACTGCGAACCGATGGCGACATCGCCAGCTGCCGAATGGGACATCCGCGGGACTGGAAACTACGACTACGTCAACAACCATGACGCTGTGATGCAGTTCTTCGGCGACCGCGTAGATGAGGTGAAAGACCAGGATGTGGTATATACCATCGGCATGCGCGGCAAGCACGACGGTGCCATGGAGGGTGTGAAGACAATGACGGAGAAGGTCAGCGCGTTGCAGAGCGTCATCAACGAGCAGCGCGCCATGTTAGCCGACAAGGTGAACAAAGACACCGCTGCCGTGCCACAGCTGTTCGTGCCGTACAAGGAGGTGCTCGATATCTACCGCTCAGGACTGCACGTTCCGGATGACGTCACGCTGATGTGGACAGACGACAACTATGGCTACGTCAGACACTTCCCCGACTCCGTGGAGCGACAGCGTAGCGGAGGCAACGGCCTGTACTACCACATCAGCTACTGGGGACGCCCCTGCAGCTATCTCTGGTTGGGCACATTCTCGCCACGGCTGATGCAGCATCAGCTGGTGGAAAGCTACCTCCGTGGCATACGTAAGATGTGGATTGTCAACGTCGGAGATATCAAGCCGTTAGAATATCAGGTGGAGCTGTTCCTCGATATGGCATGGCAAGGACCGCAGATGACTGACGCCCACATGCGGCATTTCTACGCCTGCGAGTTCGGCGAAGACCTTGCCGACACTCTGACGGATATCATGCAGCGACACTACGAGCTCGCCTTCGACCGCAAGCCGGAGCACATAACGGGCTGTCGCATAGAGGAGCGCGACATGACCTACTGGCAACAGCCCCACCCGATAGCAGAATGGTCGGCAGCGGATGTACGTCGTCGCGTGGCTGCCTACCAGCAGTTGTCTGACGCTGTGGAGCATATATATAATAAGGTAAGCGCCGACCGCCGCGACGCTTTCATCCAACTGGTGAAATTTCCGGTACAATGTGCGGCACAGGTGAACTTCAAATTCCTATGCCCCGAGCGGGCAGCAGAGGCCACAGACAGCATCAAGCATTATACCAATCTGATGAATACCGTGGTGGCAGGCGGCAAATGGGACGGCATGTTCGACTGCTCAACGCGCATCCGGCAGCAGCACTTCCGTGACATGACAGCAGCGGATGTGCCAACATATCCTGAGCGACCGGACCCCATCGAGGCTGATAATCCACATGAGGGAGAATACACCTTCGGCACCGTCAGCCAAGACTCCGTGACGGTGGAGGTACGACTGCTGCCTACGCATCCCGTCACCGCAGGCCACCGCCTGGCATTCTCCATACAACTGGATGGCGGCGAGGCGCAGACGGCAGAATATCAGACATACGACCGTGAGGAGGAATGGAAGCAGAATGTCCTGCGCAACTATGCCGTGAGACGTTTCCGCCTGCCCGTTGACAAACACCTTGACCATCACCGCATAATATTCCGTCCGCTCACCGATGGCGTCTATATCCGCAAGATATTGATACTGCAATAAAAAGAGAACCAACCAACATGAACATAAAACAAGAGCTATACCGCCTCACCGGGCCTATCTTCATCGACATCGCACTCGTCATGCTGCTCGGCGCCGTCGATACGGTGATGCTGTCGCAGTATAGCGACGATGCCGTGGCTGCCGTCGGACTGGACAACCAGCTGGTGTCGCTCGTTTTCCTCGTATATAACTTCGTGGCGATGGGCGCCGCCATACTCTGCGCCCAATACTTCGGAGCGGGACTGCGGAAACGCTTCATACAGATTCTCGGCATCGCCTTGTCGGTGAACACCGTCCTCGCACTCGTCGTCAGCGCAGTACTGTATCTCTGGGCTGAACCCTTGCTGACGGCATTCGGATTGCGGCCCGCCCTGATGGCAGAAGGAGTGCAATACCTGCAGATTACCGGCGCATTGTCGTTCTTCCAGGCCATCTCGCTGACCATCAGCGGAGCGCTGCGCTCTGTCGGCAAGACCATCAAGCCGATGCTGGCGACAGTCGTCGTCAACATACTGAATATCGGTGGCAACTACGCTCTCATCTTCGGACATTTCGGATGTCCGGCAATGGGCGTCGAGGGTGCGGCATGGGCGACAGCGGGCAGCCGCATAGCAGCCACGCTCATTCTGCTATACTTCCTGCCAAATCTATGGCGAGGGCCACGCAGCTCGCTCACGACATCGATGTACAAAGCTCTCGGCAGATACTTCTCGCCATTCCCGTGGCAGGAGCTGAAGAACCTCTTCAAGGTCGGCATACCAGCCATGAGCGAGGAGTTGTCATACAGCCTGTCGCAGATTGTCATCACGTTCTTCATCAACCAGATAAGCACCGAGGCACTGACGACTAAGATCTACTGCACCACCATCATCACGTTCGTCATTCTGCTGAGTCAGAGCATCGTGCAGGGTGGCGACATCATCGTGGGACATTACGTAGGACAGCAGCGATACCGGGCGGCATACATCCTCGGCAACTACGTCGAGCGGACAGGCATGCGGCTGACACTCGCCGCGGCATTGGTGCTCGCCGTCGGCGGGCGATTTATCCTGCAGATGCTCACCGACAATGAGTGGATCATCCACACAGGCACCATCATCTTCATCATCGACTGGTTCCTGAACATCGGACGCGTAAAGAACATCTTCGCATGCGGCACGCTGCGAGCTGCCGGCGATGTCGTATATCCCGTCATCATAGGCGTCATCTTCCAGTGGTCGGTAGCGGTAGGAGTGGCATGGGTGATAGGTGTGCCGATGGGATTCGGCCTCCTTGGCTTCTGGGTAGGCTTCACGCTCGACGAGAATCTCCGTGGCATCGTTCTCATGCGCCGCTGGCATTCACGCCGCTGGCAAGGAAAATCGTTTGCGGTGTAATTGGCCCTATTAGCCTAATTAGTCCTATTAGTCCTATTGGTCTAATTAGTCTTATTGGCCCTATTAGTCCTATTAGCCTTATTAGTCCAATTGGCCCTATTACCCCTATTGGCCCTATTACCCCTATTGGCCCTATTACGCCGAATAGCCCAATTTGGGCTATTGGACCGATTGGCAGATTTAAGCCTTTTTTTGATATATACTGTGTTTGACAGAAAT
>R12__coassemble_741_pt1 | contig 12294 bp, 5 predicted proteins | sample R12__metabat2_high_PE_039 | metagenome-assembled genome bin R12 | reverse complement strand
CTTTATTTAAATATCAATAGATAAAAATAAAGAAAAATAAGGTTCTGAGTTGTATCTTGTAACTATTCAGGTCCCCCCTTTGTAGCGGCAGCATCGCAGAGCGATGCGATATGGCGGCTACCATATCTGATGCCTATGGCATCTTTCACCGCTTACGAGGGGGAGGCCTGAATAGTTACTGTATCTTTATATATTTTCCTTTATTGATATTTTATTCTTATCGCCTTCGGTCAACAAGTATATAAGCCCCAATATATTGCCTATATGGCTATTGTGTTACAAACTTCTTGCCGTTGCTGATGTATATAGTAGCAGGGCATTTTGATGTTATGCGTTGTCCAGCGAGATTGTATGCTGTGCTGCTATCAGACAGAGCTGTTCTTGAGTTCACCTTCGTGTCGTTGATGCCGGTGGCCTTGTCTATGATGTCAAGAGTGTAGCTGCGGCTTTCTGTCTGGCTGCCGTCTGCAATCTGCAGGTATGCTCGGAATGCAGGCAGTGTGAAGTCTTCGTCGCCTCGCCAGATCTTGTCCTCTGCAAGGAAGTAGTTGTTGTATTCTCCTGTTGAAGGTGTTACGGTCTTTGTGGCGTATGAGCCAAGGAACTGCATGTCGCCGATGGTGTTGGTAACAGTCGTTGATTCTGGCGTATGGCAGTCATTATCGTAGTCGTAGATAGTGATGATGCTGTCGTTGTCATTGAGCATGCGGAAGAAACATGGCGTATTTGGCTCTACTGTTTCTGCTGGTGTTACGATGAGGCTTTGGTCATCAGCTGTTCTTACTGGGAGGTATAGAGCGACGTTGTCGTCAGACTTGATGCTGAAAGGCAAGATGAGTGTGCCCCACCCTGATGATACCTTGCGTTTGTAACAGACACCATCGTTGCCGAATGTTGGGCTGGTTTGCTCTCCGAGTATCTGTGCCCAAGTGTATGCTTTTTCTAAGTAATTGCCTGTGTCCTGCTGCTCGTTGAGGAGATTTGTTACTTCTCCGAGCTGGAATGCGAGAGCTGGCATGGCAGTACCGTAGGTGTTAGTCTGGTTGCTGATATATTCTGTTGGGTAGTAGCTTGACGAGACATCGCCGCTCTCGATGTAACCTACGAGTCCTCCAGCATATGACATTGCTGTGACAAACCGCTTTATCTTACACATGCTGTAGCAGTCATGAAGGAATGTGCTTCCCGTTTCAGATTTCAATCCTTTGGCAGCATATCCAATGAGTCCGCCACAGTATCCTTTGAAACTTGTCTCTACGATGCCAGTGGCATAGCATCCTGTAATCTTTGGCTTGTTACCGCCTTTGTTCCTGTCGGTGACGTAACTTGCAATGGCTCCGGCATATTCAGTTCCTTCGATGTATGAATCAGTGACGCCGAGGCTCTCCACATGTCCTGCATCACCAAGATATCCGAAGAATCCGAAGTTCTCTTCTTCTTTATCCTGGTTGCGATAGATGCCGCTGACGGTGTGTCCGTCGCCATAGAATGTCTTGTTGTATGGGTAAACTGATGTGCCTATTGGTGACCAAGGCAGCCGTTCAGCAGTCTTTATGGCACGTATATTGTCGTCGAGGATAAGGTCTTTGACGAGTACGATGTCGTTGAGCAGGCGGCAGTCGTGCTGTTCGTCTCCTGCCGCTACGCTCTGTGCAAGCCATAAAAGGTTTCCGGGCAGTGTGATTTTGTACTCGTTGTCTTCGAGTGCCGGCTGCTTGCCGTGATATTCTCCTTCTATGCGTGTGCAGATGCCTCTGTCATCGTAGTCATGGCGTTCGTAGTTCGTCTCGTTAGCGGTGTTGCTATAGCCATAGATGGTGGTTTCTGCATCGTCGCACCAGTGGTAAATGGCGCTATACACCACGTTGTCGGCGGTCTGTGTCCATACAGGGAATTGGTCAGTTCCGATTTGCTGGTACCATCCGTTCTTGCTGACACCGTCACTTGTGAGTCCGTTGGTGTAGTCGTTGAGTCGGTAGCATAGCTCTCCGTTCAAGATTTCGTAGTTGTTTTCGTACATTGAAATGCCGGTCTGAGCACCGTTGTCCCAGCATCCGGTGAATGTGACACCATCGCTGCCGCTCTTGAAGTTTGTGAAGTGTACGTTGGTGGCGCTACTGCTGATGTTTCCACAGTTCCATGAGTGCTCTATTGTGAGTTGTGATGCCTCTGCTGCTGTGATTGCTGATGCTGTTGTGTTTGCCGTGATGCCCCCAGCGTTGTAGCAGCCGTCAAAGGTGAGTTGTGTCTGGGCTGACGATATCTCTGCAAGGAGTCCTGCTGCCGTTGTGTGTCCGCAAACATGGGCTTGGTTGGCACAGTTTCTGAATGTCAGCGTGCACTCCATGCCATCTGCCACGCGTGCTACGATGCCTGCTGTTGCTGTCGCTGTGCTGCTGATGGTGCAACTCTGGTCTATGATAAGGTTGGTGATGAACATGTCGGTGGCATCCAAGCGTCGCAAGATCACGCCGAAGAGTGCAGTAGGGATATTGATGCTCTCAACGTTCAGGTTTGTGATGGTGTGGTCGTTGCCGTTGAACTCTTTGAACATGAATGGGTGTGTCTCAGAACCGATAGGTATCCATGTGTGGCCTTTGAGGTCAATGTCGTTGTTGAGCTCTACGGTGCCGAATGTCACGCCTTTGCTTACAGCATCGGAGAGTGCGCACAGATCTTCTGCAGAGTCTATGCCTACGTTGTCGATGTCATCAGAGAGTTTGTTGCCACAGATGTTACACACACCGAACTTTGATTCGTCAGGTTCGTGTGATGCAGTGCTGCTGTAGGTGTTGCTGTAGCTGATGTCGCCATTGCAGAGGGTGTTGGCATAGACTGTACCTTCATTAAGCACAGGATTAGGGAATCCTTGCTGGCATATCTGGTGCCACATGTCTGTGTGTTGGTTGTCATTGAGCTGCATGGTGAGCTTGCCGGATGCGAGGTCTGTGGCGCTGACCTTTGAACCTGAGCCGGTATTGACTGATGATTTCACATAGTAGTTGCCTGACAGGTGGTTGGAGTCGTCGTTGACGCCAATGATGTCGCAGTTGCCGTCGTCGTCGGAATAGACGTTGGCTGTCATGATGCTGTTGCGGATTGAGCTGTCAGTGGCTTTGCCAGTGATTCCTCCTGTCTCGGTGTGTGAGTTGCCGCTGGTAGAATTCTCTCCTACGGATGAGACAACGGCGGTGTTGACACAGCTGTTGATGCTGCTGTATTTCAGATGGCCAACAATGCCTCCGGTGTATTCGTTTTTTGAATATACTGGCAACTGATTGACGCAGCGGTAGAGAAGACAGTCTGTGGTATATCCGCAGATGCCTCCTACGCTGGCATCGCCAATCGAACTGTCTGCATAGACGTATCCTTTGCCGCATGTGACGATATCCTTGAAGACACAGTCTTCTGCCTCACCCGCCACGGTGCCGCAGTATTCGTCGTAGCTATAGAGCTCATCGTCGAGGATGATGCGTATATTCTCGAAGTTGCAGTTTCTGGCGGTGCCGACGAGACAGGCCACATGGTTGTTGCCGCGGACATTGAAGCCTTCGAGTGTGATATTGCGGAATATGGCAGGCATGCAAATCGAGTAGGTGCCAGCAAATCCGAACAGGGCGACATTGTCCTCGCTGGTATCTTGATACTTGAAGTTGCGCAGTGTGTAACCCTGACCGTCTATTTCGCCTATAAATTGATCGAACATTGATGCGCATAGGCACGAGGTTAATTCACTGAGATCGATATCGTTTGCAAGGGTTATGTTGACATATTTGTACTCGTCGGTGGAAAGCGCTACGGCTTCCACCAGTTCATCAGCAGTGCTTACTACGCACATGGCGACTTCGCGGCCGTAGTTCTCAGCATGGAGGCATGCCTCCTGGAAGCAGATTGCGAGGAATAATATAAATATCTTTTTCATTAGTAACTTCTTGTTAGTAGTGGTGAGAAAATGAGCCATTCTGCACAGGCCAATGTATGGCTGTCATTGTCATTATACCCAGAGCTTGTTTGTCCGGATTTGCTTATAACTGATTGCAACTCTTTTGTGTTAGCATATGGGACGATAACATCGGCATACGAGTATCTGTATTTGATGTGGTGACGTGGAGTCCACTGTCCGTCAAGAATGTTGTTTCGTTCAAGACACTTTACAAGTTGCTGTGCAGCGTGACTACTGAGATCCAGGACTTCCGGTCGCACAATATCTGTTACCCATGTGCAGTCGTCACCGTTACTAAAATCTTTACAATGTGACAGGTTATCGGTGAAGATGTCGTTTATATCATCGGCCCCCATCTCCTTGCTGGCTAATGCCTCGTCTATCTGATCTTTAATCTTGAGATATTCGTCTGTGTAGAAATCCTCTTCCTTGATGCCTGCCATGATGTCTGGGTATGATACCATCATGGACTTGATTACCATAGGAATGACACAAGGGTATGTGAGGCGATACCATTCCTGAAAGTACACTTTCACGGTTGTCACGGGGTCGTAAGGTCCGCAGCATATATTGGCGAAGTCCACATTGTAGAGCTCGTCAAGCGTCTGGCCTGTTATAGGGTCTGTTGTGGTTTCCATATATCGTAGCGTTGCGAGTGCGGTGCCTCCTCCTTGTGATGTACCAGCAATGACGGTGGTCCAATTAGCGCTGAATGGCAACTCATACGTATGCTGTGCAAGAAACAATGCTGCTGCCAGACAGTCAACTTCTTGCTTGGCCCATACCTCGTGGTTGAGATATAGCTGTGTGCGGTCTTTAGTCCAGCCGAAGCCTTCACCGTCGGTAATGACAAGCAGATAGTTGTCGGTTTGTGTCTTCTCTGCCATTCCAGTACCAAGATCATCTGACTGTGTGGCACATTCTGCATCAGAGCAGTGTGTGTATGGGCACATGAGCACCACGTTTGTGAGTGTCTCGTCAGTAGGCCATTGTGCTAATGCTGACAATGTTATAGCATCGCCATGCTCATCAGTAGTAGTGTAGGTGAATTTGAGCTTTCTTAGAGTTAGCGTAACACGACGTTTCTGACGTCGCGATGCCGCCGCCTGTGTGGTGTCGGTTTCATTGGCTTGTACCGTAACTGTGTCCATGCTCAATACCTTGGGTTCCCCTAATGTGCACAGACGTTTCCAATCCCTATTGTCAGCGTGTGCCGACAAAGGCAACATGATCAGAATGATTAGTCGTAACAATGTTTTTCTCATATGTGTAGTGTTCATAAATTCCAAAGACTTTTACTCCTCGTCGAAGTCAGCGTTGTACTCTTTTGACTCGGCGACGGTGTGTGCAGTGCCTTTGTTTGAGCCACCGTATGTTACGTTTGAGCCAGCGAGGATTGTGGCTGCTGTGAGTCTGATAGCCTTCATTGAAGGCTGGATATATTGCTTCTTCATAATTCTTATTGTTTTGATTAAGGGTGATGGAATAAGGATTAAGGGTTGATAGCTGGATTAAGGGTTATTTGTATGCCAAGTGCATTCTTCTGGTGTATTGACAAATCACCACTATAATCCACTAAATCAGAATGTTTTATGTCAAATGGCCTCCTTAGATGCTATCTAAAATCTGACTGCCATGCTTTATTCCTTATTCCATTAATCCTTATCCCTTATTCCATTAATCCTTATTCTTTATTCCTTATTCCATTAATCCTTATTCCATTATCTGTCCGTTGACGTTATACTTCTGGCCATTCTTGTAGATGACGATGCGGTTGTTCTCGATGTATTTGCCGTTGCGGATAGTGTCGCCACTGAGTGTGCCGATAGTTGTTGCTGAGCCGTCAGTTTCATTGACGATGATGTTGAAGATTTTGGCAGACGATTGCAGCGAGCCTGTGAAGTATGCACGGAACGGATTGACGGTGATAGCATCTTCTGCCAGCCAGAACTTGTCGGCAGCAATGTAGTATATGCCCGTCTTGTCGGTAATCTGCTCGTATGTGCCGTTGAGGCTGAGGCCGTCAACGGCGGCTGGTGTCGTTGGCTCAGCAGGATTGATGGCCGATGCTGTAAATGTTACGCTTGTCGCATTGGCATTTTTTTTCTTGAATACGCATGGAGTATTGGCAGCAACAGTCTCTACCGGTGAGAATGTCATGGCGTCAGAGCTTACAGCAGAGAGTTCATATAGCTGAACATCGTCGGTGGTGGCTGTGGCGAATGGCACTACGAGCGTGCCCCAGTCGTTGGTGACGTTGCGGGTATATGATGCGTTGATGGTTTCAGCTTCTGGCAGATAGACCTCATCATAATAAACTACAGAGTTGTCGTCCAATTGATAGTTCACTGTTGTCAGTTCTGGAAATGCGTCTTCATCGCAGAAGACATCTTCTTCCAGACATGGTATGGCTTTGAAGGTGATTGTTGTGAGTTTATTGTCATCCTTGAACATGTCATCGTAATCGTACACTATCTCCATATTGAAGTTGCCGAGGGTGAGTGTTGTCAGAGCTTCGCATTCTCCAAACATGGCAAGCATGGTTTTCACTTTCGTCGTGTTGAAAGTGCTGATGTCTAGAGATTCCAATGCAGAACAATTCCAGAACATATAGAGCATGCCCGTAACTTTTTCGGTATTGAAATTGCTGAGATTGAGAGATTTCAGCGAAGTACATCCATAGAACATTTCTCGCATGTCGGTCACGTTGTCTGTAACGAAAGTGCTGAGGTCGAGATTCTCTAATGAAGAGCATAAAGCGAACATGCTATACATATCACTCACCTCCGATGTGTTGAGATTGCTGAGACCCGTGATTGTCTTCAGATTATTGAAGTAGCAGAACCAGTTATGGCACGAAGTAGGCCGAGCATCCTTGAAACTCTCGTCGAAGACTACCTCTGTGACATTCTCGCAATTATTGTACCAGCTTGGCGAATTATCACCAGTATTGAGACTGTGTACCTGTCCTGAGCAATGCGATTTGCTATCGTAATAGAATGTCATGGTGTTGTCTTCCAGAACTGCCTTGGCACCGAGAGTGGTCTTCGTGAGATATCCATCGTCGAAGGTTGCATAAGCAGCAGTTGTCTTGCTGGAATCATATGTGATGCCTCCCTTTAGGCTGGTGCATCCATAGAAAGTGTTTTTGTCGTCTGTCACGTTAGTGGTGACAAAGGCGTCGGAGGCATAGATGGTAGCGAGCTTATTGCAGTTCTCGAACATATACTTCATACTGGTGACATTCTCTGTGTTGAAGCTGCTGAGGTCAACGGCTGCCAGCGCAGAGCAGTTGGCAAACATATAATACATCGATTCCACCTTCTCTGTATTGAAATTGGTGAGCTCGAGTGTGGCCAGCGATGAACAGTCATAGAACATGTATTGCATATTCGTGACGTTGGATGTATCGAAGCTGCTGATGTTGAGACTTGTCAGAGCAGAGCATCCTCTGAACATGTCTGCCATGGTTGTAAAGTTAGTGGTGTTGAAACTGCTCAGGTCGAGCGATGTCAGCGAAGAGCAATCCTTGAACATGTTAGACATATTTACCAATTTCTCGGTATTGAAACTGCTGAGGTTGAGCGATGTCAATGAGGAGCAGCAGTAGAAGATGTTTTGCATATCCGTCACATTTTCTGTATTGAAACTGCTGAGGTCGAGAGACGTGAGCGCCGAACAGTTATTGAACATATTGCACATATCCTCCACTTTTGTAGTGTTGAGATTTTCTATTCCGGTAATGTTTTTAAGCTTTGTGCAGCGCCAGAACCAACCGTAGCAGGACGTGGGTCGAGCATCCTTGAAGCTGCTGTCGAACACAACGGTTTCTATGTCCTCACTATATGAATGCCAATCTGGGGAACTATTCGTTAATTCATATACCATACCTTCTGCCGTGTGGTCTTCTGTATCATAGTAGAATGTCAGAGTGCCAGCACCGTCATAGACGGCTTTCGCTGTCTTGTCTGCCCACGCGTGCTGGGGGCATACCGCCATCATGACCATGGCCAGGAGTGCGGAGAAAAGGGTTCTTGTCTTGTTCATGAGCCGTTATGTAGTTGTCTTGATTGTTCTGATGTTACTCCTCGTCGAAGTCGTACTCTTTTGACTCGGCGACGGTGTGTGTGGTGCCTTTGTTTGAGCCACCGTATGTTACGTTTGAACCAGCGAGGATTGTGGCTGCAGTGAGTCTGATAGCCTTCATTGAAGGCTGGATATATTGCTTCTTCATAATTCTTGTTGTTTTGATTAAGGGTGATGGAATAAGGATTAAGGGTTATTTGTATGCTAAGTGCATTCTTCTGGTGTATTGATAAATCACCACTATAATCCACTAAATCAGAATGCTTCATGTCAAATGGCCTCCTTAGATACTATCTAAAATCTGACTGCCATGCTTTATTCCATATCCCATTAATCCTTATTCCATTATTCCTTATTCCATTAATCCTTATTCCATTAATCCTTATTCCTTATTCCATTATCTGTCCGTTGACGTTATACTTCTGTCCGTTCTTGTAGATGACGATGCGGTTGTTCTCGATGAACTTGCCGTTGCGTAGCTCGCCGTTCTCAAGAGTGCCTATGGTTGTTGCAGAGCCGTCAGCCTCCTCTGCAATGATGTTGAGAACTTTGGCACTTGTCGCAGGCAGGACGCCTTCAAAATATGCACGGAACGCAGGGATAGTGGTATGGCTTTCTGCTAACCAGAATTTATTTGCAGCAATGAAATAGATGCCGAGTTGGTTTGTGAGCTGCTCGTATGTGCCGCAGATACGTAAACAATTGTCAACAGCATCGGGTGTGATCGGTGTGGCAGGGCTTATTGTCATGTTGTCAGCTGCGGTGATGACTACTGATGTCGCATTAGCATTTTTCTTCTTGAAGACGCTAGGCGTATTTGCTGCGACAGTCTCTACCGGTGAGAACGTGAGAGCCTCAGAGCCTACGGCAGAGAGCTCGTAGAGCTGCACGTCGTCATTGCTGACAGCAGTGAAAGGAACAATGAATGTTCCCCAGTCGCTGGTGACGTCGCGGGTGTATGTGGCATTGGTGTACAGCTTTTGAGAGGTTGTCTTCGGCCAGTGGTTAGAATCAAAGTAGATAACAGAGCTATCGTTGAGCTGATAGTCCAGCGTTTTCCATGTCTTGCTGTTGAACGTGCCGTCAGCGAGGAATGGCACAGACTTCAGTGTGAGTGTCTTGAGGCTGCTGGCGTTCTCGAACATTCTCGAACTGTTTGTCACGCTCTCCATACTGAAGTTATTGACAGTGATTGACTCCAGAGCTTTGCATTCTTCGAACAGTTCGTACATATTTGTCACATTAGACGTATTGAAAGTGCTGAGGTCTAGTTTCTTCAGACTTGTGCAATATGCGAAAGCAGAATTCATTGAGGTGACATTCTCGGCAGTGAATCTGCTACCGAAGGTGACAGACTCGAGTGAATTACAATTGTAGAACATATAGTCCATATTCGCCAAATGAGTTGAAATAAAACTGTCGCCGCTAAGATCCACTGCTTTCAGTTTCTTACATCCATCGAACATGCTTAGCATGGTTGTGACATTCTGAATATTAAAACTACTGATATTGACATCCTGCAGGCTGTCGCATTTTGCAAACATATATGACATATCGGTCACGTTCTCTGTATTGAAGCTGGAGAGGTCGAGTGTTGTCAGATTGTCACAGTCCAAGAACATGTAGCGCATGTCTGTTACGTTAGATGTATCAAATGTGCTGAGGTCGAGTTCTGTCATGGCAGAGCATTCTTCAAACATGCTCTGCATCTCCTTCACCGCTGAGGTGTTGAGGTTACAGATGTCGGTGATGGAAGTAAGAGCCTTGAACTGGTAGAACCATCTGAAGCATGTCTCTGGGGTGTAATCCTTGAAAGAGCTGTCGAACTTAACACACTCTATCTTCTCGTTCTTGCTGTCTTGCACCCATTTAGGATTGGCCGTACCGCTGCTTGCGTATGTATTGAGAGCATAGTTGGTATAGCTGAGATATGGCTTGGCATCGTAGTAGAATGTGAGAGTCTTGCCGTCATCCTCCAGTACGGCCTTTGCGTAAGGGTTGTTCTTGTTGCAGAAATATCCGTCGGTGTAGTTGGCGTATGCCTTGCCCAGCTTGCTTGCATCATACTTTATGGCACCCTCAAGTGATGTGCATCCATAGAACATGTTTCCGTCACTTGTAACGCTGCTAATGACGAAACTGTCTGATGCGTATATGGTGGTGAGGTTGCTGCAGTCGTAGAACATACACTGCATATCTCTGACATTCTTGGTGTTGAAGTTGCTGAGATCGAGCTCTGTCAGTGTCATATCCTGGAACATTCCTTCCACATAGTTTAGCGCTTTTGTATTGAAGCTGCTTAGATCAAGTGTCTTCAGACTAGAACAACCGCAAAACATGTTTGTCATGGATGTTACTTTCTCAGTGTTGAATTTACTGATGTTGAGAGATGTCAGACTTTCGCAAAAAATGAACATTAAGTTCATGGATGTAACATTCGATGTGTCGAAGTTGCTGAGGTCGAGAGATGTCAGACTTTCGCAATAATAGAACATTGAGTTCATGGATGTAACATTCGATGTGTCGAAGTTGCTGAGGTCGAGAGAGTCCAATGCGTCGCAATGGTAGAACATATACTCCATATTTGTCACTTCAGAGGTGTTGAGATTGCTGATGCCGGTGATGCTGCTTAGACTCTTGAAATTGCTGAACCAACAGTAGCATGTCGTCGGGCGTGCGTCCTTAAAGCTGCTGTCAAAGACGACGGCTTTCGTGGATGTGTTGTTGGTGCTGAACCATTCAGGTGTATTGGCGCCAGTGTTGAGAGCATAGACAGTGCCCTCATGATTCTTTGCATCATAATAGAATGTGAGAGTCTTGCCGTCATCCTCCAGCACGGCCTTTGCAGTCCGTTTTGTCTTGTCTGTGAAATATCCGTCAAGGTTGGCGTATTCTTTTCCTATATTGTTTTCGTCAAACTTTATGGCTCCCTCAAGTGCGGTACATCCATAGAACATCCTATTGTCATTAGTAACATTGCTTGTGCTGAAATTCTCTGTTGCGTATATGGTGGCAAGGTTGCCGCAGTCGCTGAACATATATGCCGTCTTTGTTACCTTAGAGGTGTTGAAGCTGCTGAGATCGAGCACCGTGAGGCTTTCGCAATGCTGGAACATAGAGAGCATGTCAGTGACGTTAGCAGTGTTGAACGAACTGAGGCTGAGTGATGTCAGGCTTTTGCAACCATAGAACATGTATTGCATGTCGTCAGCAGCTCCGGTATCGAATTTGCTGATGTCGAGTGTCTCCAGTGCTGAGCATTCGTTGAACATATCTTTAAAGGCAGTTACATTCGATGTATTGAAGTTGCTCAAGTCCAGTGTCTTCAGTTTCGCACAGTTGTAGAACATGTGTTGCATATCCTTGACATTCTCTGTGTTGAAGCTGCTGAGATTGAGTGCTGTCAGTTCAAAACAATCGCTGAACATATATGACATGTCTTCTACTTTCGATGTGTTGAGGCTGCCGAGCTTCAGTGTCTGCAGTTCCAGACATCCACAGAACATATGGCTCATGTTTGTTACGTTGGATGTGTCGAATGTGCTGAGGTCAAGCTCTGTCAGCTCTGTGCAACTATTGAACATGTAGCTCATATCTGTTACGCTGGATGTGTCGAATGTGCTGAGATCGAGCTCTGTCAGCTCTGTGCAATAATAGAACATATAGCCCATATTTGTCACCGCAGAGGTGTTGAGATTGCTGAGACCGGTGATGGTCGTGATGTCTGAATTGTAGAACCAACTGTAGCATGTCGTAGGGCGTGCGTCCTTGAAGCTGCTGTCGAAGACGACGGCTGTGATTGTGGATGCCTTGCGGTACCAGTCAGGATTGTTGTCAGCCGTGTTGAGAGCATAGACAGTGCCCTCTGCCGAGTGGTCTGCCTCATCGTAATAGAATGTTAAAGTGCTGTCGCTCAGCACCGCCTTGGTTGTCTTGTCTGCCCACGCGTGCTGCGGGCATACCGCCATCATGACCATGGCCACGAGTGCGGAGAAAAAGAGTCTTGTCTTGTTCATGAGTTATAATGTTGTTGTCTTGATTGCAAATGGTGTGCAAAAATACTAATTATTATTAATGTATTGCGCGCGCGTTATGTTAAAATAATGTAATATAATGTGCCGTTGCCTTGTTTTTTAATGCAAATCAATGTTGGTGGCATTTGGCAATTTGTCAATTGAGTGCAGCAAGGTTTCTGCAGAAATTATACAGATATTATTCATAAATTAGGCACGCAACACATCCTCCACCGTACATCCTCCATCGTA
>R12__coassemble_720_pt1 | contig 12494 bp, 9 predicted proteins | sample R12__metabat2_high_PE_039 | metagenome-assembled genome bin R12 | reverse complement strand
GAGGGCTGCTTTCTTCTCGGCGACGAAAAGAACACGCTTGTCCTGATAGAGCGCATTGGCAATCATGTTGGTGATGGTCTGTGACTTGCCAGTTCCAGGAGGTCCATAGAGGATGAACGATTGTCCCTTGCCCGCACTGGCGATAGCCTCCAGCTGGGATGAGTCCACATCCAGCGGAATGGCGTGATCCGAAGGCTTGGCAGTTTTGTCGAGTTCGCGGGCACTGATGGTATCTTCTGAGTTGTCTATAAGAGAACGGCCCTCGATCAGGCTCTGTATGATGGGGTGGCTCTCCAGCACCTCGGGGCGTGAGTGTATGTCATTCCACATCACGAACTTCGTGAATGAGAATATGCCCAGGCGGCATTCGTCGATGACTTCCCATTGATGACCTTCGTCTCTGCCTTCGTTCTTGGGCTTTATGTTCTCAGAGAGTCCTGCCAGCACAGCCTTCCATTGGACGAAGGCGTTTTCCTGATCCAACAGGTTGCAGACGTCAGGCATCTCCATCTCGAAGTTCTGACGCAGCATCTCGAAGAGCGTTATGTTGACCAGTGGTTCTTCATCACGCATCCTGGCCACGTATTTCCTGGAGCTATGACGGGTTATCTCAACAGGAATGAAAACGACAGGGGCGAGGTGCGGCGTGTTGGCTCCTTCCTCGTACCACTTGAGCGTGCCAATGGCAAGGAACAGCGTGTTGGCGCCGTTCTCCTCCAGTGAGTTTCGCGATGCGCGATATAACTCCTTCGCAGCTTCGGTGATGTCTTTCGTGTCAAGCATCTCGAGCAGTTTGCCATTCTTGAATCCGCTGAGGATGTCGTCAGTAGGCAACTTGACAAATGGAACGATGGTGCTGGATTGCTTCATGTGGAGCAGGGTGTTCCTGAGTGTGAGGTCAAGAAGTTTACGCTCCCACAGATGCTGTTTGCTCCTGAGCTTGTCGGGTGTAACAGTTCCATGGATTTCACTGTCCAGCAGCTGATGCGCCTTTGCAGGTACATTCGTCTCTTCTTCAACTATCCATCCTGTCTCTGTAAGAATGCAATGGGGCAGTGGCTTTACGTAATCGTTTCTGGCGGATTGTATATCAACGAACAGTTTGAACTCTTTGGAATGTTCCTCAAGATATTGCTCTGCAGCACTGCTCGCATCTGTCAATGACCCACCAGCAGTGAGTAGCGTCGCATCAATGAGTGTCAGCAGATGTTCGTTCTTTATTGAGTCTTTCAGAAACTTGACATCATATCCAACCATTGGAGTCCAAACGGAGCTTTCTGTCCAGACGCCCATGATGGCATGGGTGTCGAACATAACCACAACCGTATGGAGCCCCAGATTCTCAAGGCAGGAGCAAAGCAGGAGAGACAGATCCAGACAGTTTCCCTGTTTCGAGTTGAGAACCTGATCTACAAGTCTGATACGCTGCCCAGAAGTCTCAAAACTCGCAGGGACTGTGACATAGGTGATTCCCTCTTCACGGAGAACATCATACATTGCTTCTGTCTGATAGGCGATTCTCAGCCTGTCTCCTGACTGATAGTCGTCAAGGGAGCGATTGCCGGAGATCAGTTCCAACCGGTCTGCCGTCTTCAGGTTCAGCTCCTGGATCTTAGGATGGTTGGGGGTGACGAATGAAGCGATGAGCTCCGGCATGGTATTGTAACCATGATACTGGTTGAATGCCATGACTGTGAGGGGAAACGACTGACGTGCTATCTGCTCTCCATCTTTATGGATAGTGATGCAGAATGATGTCTGCAGGCATTCTGTCAGTGCCATCAGTATCGTCACGACTGGCATGAGGTTGAATTCGTCAAGGCTGACGGCCTTGCCGGGTTTCAGAACCTGGATTGCCTCCTGCATTTCTTCTATTATTTCTCCAGACAGCGTTACAGAGACGTTCTTCCAAGTGTCGGAAGATGTGTTCCGTAAGGTCAGTTTGCTGATTGCTCTGTGCTGGTTATGCACCATTGCATAGTTGACACATGGGGTGTAGTCTATACTTAACTTTCCTTTGTTACTGCCAGATATTAATATGTCTTTTTCCATCTGCATGATATTGTTTGTCGTTTATACTGTTTCAGCCCTCTAATCGACTCTGTTAACTTATGCACATGCCTCTTCACACTTATTGATATAGTCTCTTGTCTCATTCACGAGGCGGTTGAGCTGGTTCATGACTCTGCAGGAAGAAAGGTGCTCGCATCGTACCACTTTCCCGTTCTTTACGTGTGCTATATAATAAGGATTATACACCTCTGTGCTGTGGAAGAACTGGTTTTCTTCACTAGCGAGAAAATACGAAGGGCCATTGTCAATCAATGTATTTCTTAGTTCCTGTGACAGATCGTTGATTCGTTTTATGTTCTCCATGACAGTGTTAGCGCACTGGTCGACAATGTCATATTTGAGTGAGAGTCCGACAGACACACTGTCAATGCTCAATGTGAGATAGTAGCGGCCGTACTTTGTCGCTCCCAGTTTGTTCGGATCGAAGATTTTGCTTAACCGGACAGATGCGGATGGATGGAACTCAATAGAGCGGATGAATGCTTCAAGCTTCATCTGCTTCAGGTTGATGAGATGACGCATCTTCATCAGATTGTTGTGGTATTCCTCACGCTGACGCTCCAGTTCTGCCTTCTCCTTCTCGCATTCCTCCATGAAGGAAGTCCACTGCTCAAACCAATTCTCGATGGGAGGGACGATGTGGAAGACATTGCATTCATCAAGTATTTCAGCTTCAGACTTCTTGTTTTCCCAGAAGGGGTTGCCATGCTGCAGCATGAGCTCCTTGGCCTTGAGGTTGTAGAACCTGATCCGGCAGGCATCGAAGTTGAAACTCTTCGTGTCCTTGCAGTAGCGATAGTCCAGCTTGATGCTGCGCAGAGAAGTCTTCAAATGATCAGCAATCCTTGCCTTTTCCTTTCGCAGCTTCTCGTCTGCCACCCAGATATATTTCCATTGGGGAATGTCCCGCTCCAGAACCAGCACAAACTCCGATAGCTGGAAGATGTCGTAGTCTTGCAAACCTTTGAGAATGGTTATATAATCTCCGGTATACCATACTTTCATTGAGGAAAGGTCTTCCTTGATGTCAAGGGAGACATTGTCGTACACCAGACTCAGTGTGTCATCCTCAGTGGTGGTCTTCAAGGGTTGAGTCACCTTTCTGCTGAGAGCCTCAAGCAGGTCTGATGAAGTATGTTTGCTGTTTCCCTCAAGTGTTGTGACAACCTTGCTGAATAGATTCTTTACGTTGTGTGTGAATTCCTTGCTCATGTTCAATCATTGTTTTCTATTACACATACCTTGCCACTCTCTCGCATCCATTTCTCATGCTCTTTCAACTCCTCTTCAGAACGGAGAACCCAGCAGAGCGGGGTATGCATAGTGGCGGGTATGGTTGGCTGAGAGGCATATCCATCGGTATAGATGATGGCACCATCATATTCCGGATGCTTTGCCACGAAATCGATGAACGGCTGAAAATCTGTTCCTCCACGTCCGGTAATCTTGATGTTCTCAGCCGCCTTAGTGATGGTTGTCACTTCGCCGAGCTGCGTGTCAAACTGCACCACGTCAATCTGCTGGATACCGTATTGGAAGAAGCGGTTGATGGTGGTGTAGAAGTTCTGGAGGTCCTCCTTCTTGATACTTCCGCTGACGTCAACGCCGATAATCAGGCTTGTGGTGAAGTCGTAACGACTACCCATAGCGTCAAACCCTGAACGGCGATTGGGACGCATGCGTGTGAGGCGACGTGCCTGCGAGATGATGGATGCCCGGAAACCTGCCAGCACCTTGCGGTAGTCGATGCGTGCCTTCGTCGATGCAATAATCTGCTCGACGAGTCGTCCGGGCAGAGAGCCCCACGAATGAACGCCGCCGATGGTCTCGTTGATCTGTGCAGACATCAGCTCGTCCTGTTGCCAGTTCTGTGCAAGGTCCTCAGTCTCAGGATTGCTATTTCCCTGCCCATTCGCATTGTCGTTGTCGTTGTCGTAGTTGTCGTCGTTATTATCATCATCGTCGTTGTTGTCGCCCTGTGCCTGCAGCATCTTCTGTATCTGCCGTGCGTAGAACTCGTAGTGACCGTTACGAGGCAGACGGAAGTCTCCCGGCCGTTCTATCTCCATGCGTTGCAGAGTGTATGAGTCGCCGATGACGCAGTTGCTGCCAAGTGCGCGTGCCATTGTGGAGCACCCATCGGGCTGACGCTCGTAGGGATGCTTCAGCAGTATGCGTATGACCTCGACACGCAGACGCTCCTCAAGTTCCTTGTCGGTCATGTCGCCACAGAGACTTGGGTTGACCTCTATGACACCTTTGCCCACACGCAGCGGGCACCGCATGCTGCTGTTCTCTGCTATGCTATGTGTGCAGAAGGTCATGAATAGCGCCTCTTCACTAAGGAACCATCGCTGTGCTATTGCTGATATTCTGTCTTTCATTTGGTTGTTTGGTTAAGTCAGTACTTTTATTGAATTACTGCAGTACTCGTATTAAAGTACTGCAGTACTTGTATTAAAGTACCGTAGTACTTCATAGGAGTACCGGCTTATTCGTTTGTAGTTATAGTTTGTCAACAAACTCATTGAGCATGTCATAGACATCGCTGGCAGCTGTGACCATGAAGACGATGGCCTGGCTGTAGGTGCCTTTCTCGAAGATGCTGGTGAAGTTGGCGAGAGCCTCCTTCTTCTTGTTCGTGCGTAGCCAGTCGATGTACTGACGGAGGTTCTTGGCAGCAAGCTTCTTCTCTCGCTCGTCGAGCGTGGCATTCTCAAGGAAGCGGAATACCGACTCGTTGAGGATGGCGAACTCGTGAAGCTTGTATTTCTCTACGGTCTTCATCGTCTTGGCATACTTCAGGAGCAGGTCCTTGCCCGTTATGGCATTGCTCTGTATGGCGAAGCGTATGAAGGCAGCAGCTGCTGCTGCACCCACGACACCTCCGATGATGCGCTTGTGGATATCCTTGATGACGTCAACTCGCTGCATGATGTCCGATACCTTCTTCCACGCACGTCGGTCGGCACTCTTGTCGAGACCTTGGTATTCACGTCGCATAGTGTTGCCGGTGTCTCCGTCGAGCCATGTAGGGTTGCCCTGTATGAAGTTTATGACACGCTCATCGAGCTTGTTGGCCACGGCCCAGTTGAGCCATTCCTCTACGGAAGGACGGAACTCGTAGATGTTGAAGCGTGAGACGAGAGCCGGATCGAGGTCTGTAAGCTGATACTCATCGCCATCGTTGACGGCAGCGATGACCCGGCTGCCTTCCGGCAATGCCTTGCCTGCAAGACGGCGGTTGAGCGTTAGGTCCATGACTGTCTGCAGAATCTCCGGGCGGGCACGGTTGAGCTCGTCGAGGAAGAGCACGATAGGCTTGCCGTCAACAGGGAACCAGTAGGGTGGGGTGAAGTCAGTCTGTGACGTGATATTGCCACTGGCATCCTTCGTTTCTATCTTTGACGGCAGCCCGATGATGTCGCCCGGGTCTGACATCTGTCCGAGAAAGAGTGTCACGACACGCATGCTTTCTTCCCGGAAGTATTCTGTGAGAATCTCTGACTTGCCGATGCCGTGCTTGCCGACGAGCATGAGGTTGTGATACGAAGGGGTGAGGCTGAGTGTCTCCTTGAGTTCTGAGGTGTTGATTGTTATTGCCATAGCTTTATATGTTTGAATCGTTTATCTGTTAGAGATGAAAAAATCTGTGAGTGTTGACTTGCTGTGTGCCTCTATGAGAGTCTTCAGACTTGCCAGCTGAGCGGGCAGACGGTCTTTGTATGTGCCCCACCAGGCATCTATGAATACGCCAAGCCGGCAGTTGGGCAGATAGACCTTGATGCGCATCCTTCGTTTTTGCTCAATCAGTTCGTATCTGACAGCCGGATATTCCTTCATCGCCTCTGTCACAATGGCTTTGATGGCGAGCATAGACATATGGTTGCCTTTCGCTTTCTTTGATGCTGTGGTAAGAACCGTTTCCCATTCCTCCATATAGCTGTCGAGGTTCTGCTTCTGTCTGATGATCCACAGAGCGATTTCTTCAGCACTCATATTGCTGATGTGCATGGTTGTCAGAGGCTTGTTGTTGATATCCACTTCAACGTAACCTCCTGTCGTCTCGGCATGTAGCGAGCATGACGGAGATAGCTTTACTATAAGGTGTGGTATTGGGATGTTGCTTCCGTTTGACATTCTCATCTGTATGTCATTATCCTCAATGATGCCATTGCCTAAGAGCTGTATTTGTATCTCTGACGGACTGGGGCCTCTCTTGACGAAACGACTTAGCCCTCTCATGTCGAATGGATATGGGTCATTCGTGTCGTTTATCATCTTCATCATGAGAAACAGGTCAAGTGTGTCGCTTGTGCAGCATCCTTCTGATAGGACTTTCTGCACACTGTTGGTTATTGTTTGCTTGCTGAATTGCATCTCTTTACTTTGTTTTCGGTTTACGGATTCATGTTAAAGCCAACGACTGGTCGTGTGCTGGTCTTCAGCTTTTCTTCCTTGGCGAAGTCCTTTATCATCTTGAGGTCGGGCTCCTTGCCGGTGAGGACATACTCCATGGTTGTCTTCCTGGCTATGTTCTCTATCTCTCCGCCAGAGACGTCAAACATCTCGGCAAGCTCCATGGATGCATCTTCGTCGAGCTCGTCAATCATCGACTTCCAGATGTGAGCCTTCACCTCCTTGCCAGGTTTCTCAAACTGTATCTTGAATATGAAGCGGCGTTCGAAGGCTGCGTCGAGGTTGTTGGTGAGGTTGGTTGTGACAATCATCACCCCCTCAAGGTTCTCCATCTCTTCAAGAAGGATGTTCTGAAGGGCGTTGGACATCTGGTCGACACTCTTCTCAATGTTCGTGGTACGCTTGGAGAGGATGGCGTCGCCCTCGTTGAGCAGGAGGATAGGTGTCACCTCGCAGTTCTTGCAGCACTTGCGGTAGTCGGCGAAGATCTTCTTCAGCTTCTGCTCAGACTCACCTACGTACTTATCCTTGAAGTCGGTCACCTGCACCTGTATGATATCACGGCCTGTCTTGCGTGCCAGCTCGTAGGCGGTGGCTGTCTTGCCCGTACCAGGAGCTCCGTGCATGAGGATGCAGACACCGGTGCGCATGCCTTTCTTCTTCAGGCGGTCCTGTACGAGTGGCAGCTGCTCCTGAGAGAGGAGTTGCTCCAGCCTACCGACCTGCTCACCTTCGACCTTGTTGTAGAAGAGTGCCTTTGCCGTGATGTCCTTGCATGACTTGAAGCCGTTCATCTTTGGAACTTGGTTGCTTGAATGGTCATCCGGACAGAAGTCAGCCAGAATATCATTCTTAAGATGTGACGTTGCGACATAGGTGTTGACGTTGGCTGTCCCATCCTCACACTTGTGCTCGATGAGATTCTCTCGGAAGAGCTGATGGGTACCTTTCTGCATCTTGTCGACGAGACGTCGGAAGTTCAGAGTCTCGTTGCGCGGATAAACCAGCTGCACGTCACGCGGGCCGATGCCTTCATCTTCAGAGCCGTTGAAGTTACAGTAGTCTGTCACGACGAGCATGAGAAGAGCCATGCTGTTCAGGTCATTAAGGCTCAAAGCGGTTTTGCAGATGGGCAGTTCATTGTTGGCAATGACGATTTCCTGTATCCACAGCTTCTCGTCATCGAAGACCAGATTGTTGTCATGGTAGCCTTCAGCGATATGCTCTGACAGGCGGTTGACGAACTCCTGAGTGTCTGCACACTCAAGAATCTCGGGTACAAAGACTCTGTTCTCACGGATGGCGCTGACGACCCCACGTGCCAGGCAATAGCCATCGTACATGCCGTCAGGCTCCTGTGCTCCACGATGCTTCAGCCAGCGTTTCTTGAAGAGGTCTTCGATGTCGTTGTAGTGCGTCATCATAGAGAGTCGCGACAGTCCGAGCACTTTCCCCATCTGACGGAAGGACATGGCCTTGCCGTTCTCTACGAGCATGGCTATCACCACACACTGTACGGCGTTGAAGCCCAGCTCGTCAGACAGATAGCTGAATGCTTCGGCACAGCGCACGAACAGCTCTCCTCCAAGCTGGCTCTTCGGCAGTTCCTCGTTGATGACGTTGAAGGCATCAACAATGGTCCAGTTGTCTGAATGGATAGGTGTGGTGTGTGGTTTGCGTGGCTTGCTCGGACAGGCAGAGTCATCGAAATCATCATCAAGCTCATCATCGAATTCTCCGAAGTCATCAACAATCTCACTAAGATCAATGTCTAATACAGGATTTCTTTTCATATTTAGGTATATATAAACAGTTCTTTCTGATTTCCGCTGCAAAATTACGACTTTTTGCGCGCAATCCAAAAGAACGAATACGTATATCGAAACTATACTAACACTTTTATATACATATGAACAGATATTTTTGTGGTTTGTTGTTTCTATGCAAACCGTATGGTGTATGTGTCAACCACATATATATTGTCTTGGTAAATGAAGTTCCGCGTTTCTGTTGTCGTGGAAGATGATATTCCTTTCGTAAGGTATACGACACAGTCCATGTGATAGCCTGACATTATGTAGCCATGTATGAGCCTTGGGACATCTTGCTCAAAGCAGTTCCTACCCACGCCCATGTTTAGCATGATGATGACAGTCTTTGTCTTGTCATCATCAGCTATGAGTATCTGGTTCTGATAATCCTTTACCAGAAAGTAGTTTCCGGTATTGAGGTTCCTTCTTCCGATTTGTCTCAGCAGAGCCAGTTCTGAGCATTGTGCCTTGCCTGTGACTTTCTTTCTCGCTTTCATTTCTTTATTATAGCCTCTAACTCTTCGATGTCATGCACATAAACCTCTCTTGGACTTGCTCCAATTGAGGGACCAACGATACCGAGTTCTTCAAGTCTGTCCATAATCAGCCCCGCCTGATTAAAACCTATTCCAAAGGAACGCTGTATAAAGGCCACGCTGCCGCATTGGTTCTGCACAATGAGCCTTGCTGCTTGTTCCAATGTAGGGTCAAACCGTTTGCCACTTGTGATGGCAGGTGACGCTGATAGGTATCTCTCAAAGGCTGTCCTCTTCAGTTGGGTAAAGATCTCCGAAAGGTTTTCTTTATCTTTCACCAGGACATCACGTTGGAAGTTAGCCTCAATGGATCCAACAATCTTTGCCTGCTCCAGCAAATCAAGGAGCTTCCCGGTCCGATTGTAGCCGATGCAGAACTTTCGTTGCAGCATTGAGGTACTTGCCATTTGGTTGTCTACAACGAAGTGTGCAACATCCTCAAATAATGGGTCGGCATATTTTACTTCGACCTTTACTATTTCTTCCTTCTCTTGAGGCTGCTCTTGCTCTGCCTTGTTGGTCATGGGAAGCTCATATTGCATCACGTCATTAGCCTGATTCATAATCTGTTTGCAGATGTACGGAATGTCCTGCTCCTCATTTACATAAGCCCCTTGCATACGATTGATCTTATCATTATAACGGACAAGCATATCGCCTTGACCTATGAGATGTTCTGCACCAGATGCGTCAAGTATTAACCTTGAGCATGTCTCATTCATCACACGACATGCTATACGAAATGGGAAGTTGGCTTTGATTATGCCGGTAATAACAGAGGGAGTAGGACGCTGGGTGCTTATCACGAGATGAATACCAACAGCACGAGACAGTTGTGCGATACGTGCAAGTGGCATCTCAAAATGCTTGCCGGCAGTCATCAGCAAGTCGCCATACTCATCAATAAGCGTTACGATGTAAGGCATGTGATGATGAACGCTTGCATCAAGTCTGCTAGCATTGATCATTTCATTGTATTCCTTGATGTTGCGAGCTGAAGCCTGCTTGAGCAGATCATAACGCTGGTCCATCAACTCACAAAGGCATTCCAATGTTGTTATGGCATCGCTTACGTCGGTGATGATGTTCTCATTAAGCGATGCAGGCCTTGCAAGAAAACTGCTTAAATATTTATAGCGTGTAAATTCGACCTTCTTTGGGTCAATGAGTACGAGCCGGAGGTCCTCAGGGGTCTTTTTGCAGAGCAGCGATGTGATGATGGAATGCTGAATCATGGTTTTGCCCATGCCTGTCGCACCTGCGATTAACATGTGCGGCGCCTTTGTAAGGTCTATGACGCACGGACTTCCATCTATGTTCTGCCCAAGTGCGACCGGTAGCTCCATCTTCGCATCCTTGAACTCTTCCGTTGCCATCATGGCACCCATGTGGACATACTGGCGTTTGTTGTTAGGAATCTCAAGAGTAATAACGTTTTTGGAGGATGTTGGATAAATAATTCTGAAGTTAAATGTGTATCGTGAGAAAAAGTGTTCATCTTCAATACCGCATATTTGTGACGGTTGCACAGACTGTACCGTATGTATTTCCCATAATGATACGCTTGGACCTGTGAATACCTTGATTTCACTGATTTCGACACCATTTTTGTAGAAGGCCTCTACTACCTTACGCTTCATTTCCACCAACTCATCATTGGAAACAATGACTTCTGGCATAGGCTCTTCTTCGAGAGTCGGTAACTTATAGTTCTCCATCGATTAATTGTTATTTTGGTTGTTGAACGATTCTAAAGTGGCAAGAGAGCACATAAACTCTCTTGCCGTGAATGCTGTGACCGTCTGTATAGGCACGATAGCCGTTCGCTGCATCATCCAGCATCCTTGTTATTTGTTACTATTCCTTTCCATCTCAGTATATAGGAATACTGATAGAGGGCTGTTGCGATAGGTTGGAGGTAATGCCCCTCAAAGTGACCTTCCTTGCAGTAGCCGGAGGAGATGATGCGGTCGATGACGTCGCGTGTCATTCCACGGAAGCTGATCTGGAAGTCGCGTTTCTCCACCTTCATGTTTACGAGTATGGCAGGGAGGGTGCTGATGGAAATCTTCACGTTCGGGTTATGCTCTTCGGCAAGGCGGATGAGACATTTGAATATCTGCTGCTTGGCCTGAAACATACGGTTGACCTGCTTCACGGAGAAGTCATGCTTGTGGTTGCATTGGTTCACATAGGCGTTCACCATGTTGGCTGCACAGAGGAAATGGAAGATATCAGAATGCGTCTTCGGTTCATCACCAAGAACATTGAGGGCATCTTCAAGGAGCGTTCGGGTAATCTTCTGATACCAGGGCATGCCTTGCTTCCCAGCATCCTTCTTACGCTTCTTCTCTTTGAGCGACTTCTTCTGTTCTTTCATGTGTTCGCCATAGAAAGGTGGATTGACAGCCACACGTTCTATGCGGTCGAAGTGCCAGTCAAGGTGTTCGTTGTAGAGCATACTCACCAGCATCAGCATCCGCTTCTCGATCAGTCGGCGCTCCATGGTGTCCATAGGCAGGCTCTGCATGAAACTGCGAGCAGACAGGATGCGTGTGCTGCCGGAGTCATAGCCTACAATGTTGCCGTCACGCTCAAAGTCCTGGTTGAAGAAGTAGATGACGGTAAGGTTCTTGCATGCGCCATCCAGACGCTGGGCTATCTCACGTGCCTCACGCTTGCTGAAGGCATACATGATCCACTCCTTGCGGTTGGCATCGGCAGCAAGCACACTTACACACCCGTCTTCCTTTGTCTCGATAGTGGTGAGCAGTTGCAGTTCCGGACGATGCGTCTCCAGCAGTCGGAGCAGTATGTAGCGCGCCAAAAGGTTGTTGATGTAGGAAGAGCGCTGGGCATAGAGTCCGGCATAGTCGTCCTTCTCGAACATGTCAATCACTTGCTGGAAGTAATCCTCATGGTCGGAGTATATGGTCTTGATGTTCTGATGGTTCATCACCACCTTGCCCTTCGGGCGAGCTGGCTGAGGCTCGGCATAATTCGTGCAAGCACGATTCTGCTCTCGTCCAAACACCACCTTAAACTTATTATAGCCCATCAGGAGGTTATGCCACTTGTCTGCCATCTCCACCACCGTTAGTTCTGCATCATAGACATCATGGCCGATGCATTGGTAGTCGTAGCTGACTTCATAGTGGTATGTGTTGCCGTCCAGGCACACTTCACCCGATCGGCTCTGTCGGTCGTTCTTCAGCCCGATAGCCTCGAACAGTTCGTAAGGCACCAGGCTGCGTTCCAGTTTCTGCATCATGGTCTTGCGGTTGGCATGTCCGCTAAGCCATTCTTCGTAATTGTAGATGTAGTTGTTCATACACTTTGTTTTTGTTTGCCTCGTGAGTTATGGCTCGTCAGCAAGGATTCAACATTAGGGTTAGTTTGTGGAGAAGTAATCTCACCTGTCCATAATCAGGTGTTCGACGGAATGGTTTGGCACCCCAGTGTGAATCGTTAATATTATGTGTGAGTCAATCTGTCTATATTCTTACTCTTTTAAATGGGACCGTAGCATTTTCCTTTGAAGAGGGTCATAGAATTCAAGGCCGAGCCATTCATTGATGACTTTTGGCAGATTGAGTTCCTCCATATCACTATTCAATTCGGATGATGTATCGGAAAAAAGCGGTCCAAATACATC
>R12__coassemble_719_pt1 | contig 12524 bp, 10 predicted proteins | sample R12__metabat2_high_PE_039 | metagenome-assembled genome bin R12 | reverse complement strand
GCCAGATTGCGAGAATGAAGTCTGATGGCTTCGTGATTCTTGCAAAAGAAGGGGAGGTGATAACTGATGAAGTCGTTTACGAAGCGAGAATACTTCTTCTCACCAGTAAGTACTTCAGACTGGTACTGCTCGTAGGCAGCACGATACAGCGTCCAAAGTTCGTCTTTGGGCTGTACGCTCTCAATGTCTTTGTCCTGTCCGAGACACCGGGCACACAAAAAGAGAGAGCACGGATGATTGTTCTTTCCGTTTCATTTTCTTTTTGTGGTTAATGAGTTAATAATTTAATAGGACACAGATTGACGGAGTTACCCGACACAGAAAACCCATGTAGATGCGTTGCCGTTTCCACATGGGTTCTGAACTTGATGCTATCTGTGATATGTCGTACATTTATTCGTTGCTCATACTTAAAAAGTTATATTTCAGGGAGCAAAGTTACAATATTTATTGTAAACATGGTCAAGAGGCCATGTAAATGGACTAACTTGGTCGGGATTTAGACTCTTATTACATAAAACTGGCATATAAAGGTTGACTTATCGTTTGCCAGGCTTACGTTTATGCTGCTTCAAAAAGGCTTCATTCATTTCTTCAGGAGTAAGTTCTTTTCGTTGGGTTGTTCTGCCTCTTTCAGTCCATTTTAGTAGTTCATCCTTGTAGAGGATATAGTTCTTGCCCTGGTGCGTTGCAGAGATGTTGCCTCGCTCCAGATGATAGTACATAGTGGATGGCTTCATGCGGAGGAACTCACATGCCTCCATCAGTGTCATTGGAACATGCTCATCCGAGTTCTTTGCTAGAGTCTTATCGAGATCTTCTCGTACACTATCCAGCATTTCTTCTACATGTTCGAGCTTACTTAGCATCTTACCCATCAATACGGGCAGATCATTGAAAGTTGTCTGTTGTTCATCCATAATCTAAATTGTTTTGAATTGCTGGTGCAAAGGAACGAGCTTATCTGATGGCGAGCATTCGTAATACAGAGTAATTGCGGCGTAATAATGAATAAGTTCGAATAAGACTATTTACTCTATGTCTTTGGTTTTGAAAGTGAACTTATAGTCACCTTTTGCTGGAATGTCCAAGTCTATGATGCATGTCCGAGCTTGTCTGAGATTACGGCGTATAGTGGCCACTTCGATGTCTTTCATCTCTACGGGAAAGACCATCTTGATGAAGAGTGCTCGCTTCTCGCCATTCCATCCGAACCTTTCACCGACATTCCAGGCGAAGTGTCGGAGGTCAATGGATGCCAGTCTGCCATCCGTGCTGACAGCTTTGAGCTTTTTCTCGTCACTGGACATCCATGCCTGAATGTTTTCACATACAGTGATGACATCGGCCTCTTTCATGTAAGGGGAGAGAACAATCATTGTGTACTCTTTGACGATGACCAATTTCTGGGCTGCGAGCCGTGCTTCATTGTCTTCATGCTGCTTCTTTATCTCCAGATATTCATGAACGGCATGAATAGGAGGTGGAACGTTTCTCGCTTGAGCACGTTTTGCTTTGTTATATTGGATCAATAACATAATGGTCCAAAATAGTATATTGGCCATCAAGAGCAGACAAATTACGGTGTCTGAAGCTCCCAAGTGTGCAAGTATAAGCAAAATACCACACATGATTAAATAATAAAGGAGACTAAAATTGCTACTAATTGAAATCTCCCTAAACTTTGCTTTTGTCATAAATACTTATAGTTTTTTGTTATTTACGACTGCAAAGTTAGGGAGATTTCTTGAGCAACTTGAAACTACTTGCTACGTAGGAGAAGGTACTTAGTCGAATACTAAGGTGTCATGTTTGAAATAGATTGTAGGTCTTGCATTTTGGCAGCATGGAACCACTATTTTTCCTTGGATTTTCTTCTTCTCTTGTTTTCCTTAGTTGATCCGTTTTCCAACACGCTGAGAGAGATCCTGGATGCAGCCTCTCTGTTCTTGGCATCTGCATGGCGAGCATAAATCTCAGTTGTAGATACATTGGCATGTCCTAACAGACTCTGGACTGTATAAATGTCGGTTCCGAGTTCAACCTGGAGTGTTGCATAGGTATGGCGGAAACTATGAAATGTGATGTGTTTCGTTATGCCTGCATCCTTTAGCCATTTCTTCATTGGCAACTGGGTCATGGCATATTGCAACCCAGTGAATACGGTTCCCTTACCTTTCTTTCCCATTAGTTTCAACACATCATTATTGATAGGAACCACACATCTCTTGCCGGTCTTGACACATAGGAAGTCAAGATATTTGCCTCCGTCGGCATACGTATGTACTTTCTCCCAAGTCAGCGCCTCGACGTCACTATAACGAAGTCCTGTCAGACAAGAGAAAAGGGCACCTTGCTTGAGTACTGGTTCGTCACACTCTGTATTATACAGAGTATAGATTTCTTCAAGCGTCAGACTCTCTTTGTAGGTTTCTTCTGTCTCAATGCGGTCAAGGTAATCGTTTATATTCTCGCTGATCTTTTTATTTTTGAGCGCAACATTCAGGAAACCTCTAAACGTGGACCAATATCCTGCAATGGAGTTCTGAGCAAGTTTCTTACCGGTTTGCTTGCTGACAGCCGTGTTCTGAAGGTATTCTGCAAACCCTCGGCAAAGTTGTACATCGACTTCCTCGAAAAGGCATTTTCCATGTACATAGTCCTTGAAATGTCCGTACACATAAAGCCATTTCTGATTGTGCTTCTGTGCTTCCTGGTCGTAGTAGGCAAGAAAATCATCTTTGAGGTGTGCCTTGTCAAACAGGTCATAGCGTTCATTGATGACGATTTCATAACGGCGGCAGCGAACGGCTTCTGCCTTTTCTCTCATTGTATGGTTGAATGCTATCTCTTGCTTGGTCTTTGGCTTCTCATATATGTAGATGCCAAGAGACTCATGGCGTATTGTTTTCATCGTTTCCCTGTCACGGAAACAAGGGTAGTAGTCCAGATAGTAGGACAGCATGCCATTCTTGCATTTGCGTGTTCTCAGGGTTACTGTTTTACAGATCTGCATAATGTCGAATATTTTGAGTTGTTAGAATTAGGTCGCAAAGTTCGGTGATGATTCAATGCTGACCTATGGTAATACAAAGTAATTTGAATATCAGTTAGAATAAGTTGGAATAAGCCTACTGATTGCGCTCGTGGATGGCTTTGATGACATCTTCTTTCAAGAAAAGGACAAACCTGCCATCACGTTTCTTCTCAATATGCTTTGAGCGTGCAAGGGCGTACATCTCTTCTCTGGGTAAACCGAATTTCTCGGTTATCTGCTCAACCGTGTAGTACTTCTCTTTATCCCGCAGACCAGGGTTCCTTTCGTATTCGATCTCCGTCTTTGAATAGTAAGTAATCTCATGAACCTTCTTGCAGGGTATCTTATGGCGAGATACGAAAGTACGTCTGGCGACTTCTGTCATTCCATACATCTGCTCAATCTCCTCACCGGTTATCCATTCGCTCGGATCAACGTCGGTCATGTCGGCAGGAGTCTCACGGTTGCCGAAGAGCTGCTCCACGGCCTTCAGTTCATAGAAGTTGAAATTCTTGATGGTTATTCTTGGAACCTTTTCCTTGCGAGTTCTGGCTTGGACGTGTCGGACAGTTATCTGGAAACGTTGAGCAATCTGTTCTGTAGAAATGTAGCCTTCTGGAACGTCAAACTTTTCTGGGTCACTGGTATAGATTCTGTCAACGTCAGAAGCCTTATAGTAGTTGAAATGCCCGACAACTATCTTTTCGAGTTTGTTGTCACGGGTTTTGGCTTGAACGCTCTTCTCTGTAACTCCATACTTCTCTGCTATCTGTTTGACGGTAACATAGCCTTCCGGAATCTCAACATTCTTTTCTAGCTTCTTGCGAGTCGCCAATTCTTTGGCAAGGGAATTGGTTTCCATCCTTTCCTTGATGGTCTTATCGAATGCTTCTCGGTCTATGAGGGTGTAGCGTCCTTGCTTATGATTAGGGATATTGTAAGTACGGACATAATAGTTTACTTGGTCTTTGCTGAAGCCATACTTCTTCATTGCTTCATCATATGTGTATGAATTCGGATCCATGCACTCACGCTCTCCTTTGAAGGAGTCAACATGAACCTTGGAGTAATATACAACACGTCCCTGAGTGATGCGAGGAATATCATGTCTTGACACAAAAGACAACACAGACTGTTTACTCAGTGAGTATTTCTTCATCAACTGAGCCACAGTATAGTAATCTGAGAGATTGACTTCCACAAGCAGTTCTGCAAAGTGGATGTCCACAAGAGCCTTATCAAAGAAGGTGTTTCTTCCTCGATAGACCTTTTGTATTCCAAACTTTTCGCAGCGGTGCCAGACGGCTTTGCGAGAGCATTTGAACTTTTCGACAATCTGTCGGAGAGTGTAGTACTCTCGGTCTTCATGCTTCTTACCAGTCCTTGGCTGATACTCTGCAGGATTGTCGAACATGGCTTCGATGTCCTTACGCCTGATGAGTGTCTTGCCTTTCATCTGGACGGCTTTGATGGTTCCGTCCATCATCCGACGATAGACGGTGGGTCTGCTGATACCAAGTAGGGTGCCAGCTTCTGTTGGTGTCAGGAAGGCCTTACCATCAAGTTTCGTAACTCGTGGTTGGGTTGCAGCTTCCTGTTCAAGGTACTCAGAGACCTGAGCTTCCCTGATTTTCCTTTTGTAGTCCTTGCCATTACACGAAGGTGAGCAATACAGAGTAGTCATCTTGTGTGCAATAAATAGGACTCCGCAGTACTTACATCGTTTCTGAATCTCCATAGATGTTGCAGTTGTTAGAGAATTTATTTCGCCAAAAGTGTATCAATGTGTCTCACCACGTCTCACTGCGTCTCACGAGGTTCCCTCAATGTCATTTCGGACTTTTCTCAATGCGTCTCACGGTTGTTTCCTCAATGTCATTTTCGTAAAATCCTGGTGATTGGAATAGGCATCGCGGTAGAAATACGGTGCAAAATTAACTAGAATAATTCAAACTAACAAAAAGCACCTCTGAAGTGTTAAAAAATAAAACCCACTCAAAATGAGTGGGTTAGTCTAAGTTGTTCTTACTTATTTTCAGTTGTTTAGGGTGCTCTACTTACCTATGCAGAAGTGTGAGAAGATGTTGCCAAGTACCTCGGTGGAGGTGATGACGGTGCCGGTGATTTCGCTGAGATGGTTGATGCAGAGGCGGGTGTCTTCGCTGATGAGGTCGGTGGGGATGTTGGTGGTGAGGGCGACGATGGCACGGCGGATGTCAGCGAGGGCGAGGCGGAGAATTTCGGCGTGACGTTGGTTTACGACAACTTCGGGGTATTCTTCGGTGGATATGGCGCTGAGAAGTTGCTGCTTGAGGGTGTCGATGCCGATGCCGTTGAGGGCTGAGAATCGGTCGGTCTTGTTGTGGATGCGGATGATGTGCGGTTGGTTATTATGAATGTTGTCGTTTTTGGGGACACTAATGTTGTTGTCGGTTTCGGCACTAATGTTGATGTCAGTTGTTGTTATAGATGCTGGTAGGGTGGGGTAGTCGTTCTCGTCATCGCGCATGAGGATGATGATCTGAGCTTGTTCGGCTGCTTTCAGGCTTCGTTCAATGCCGAGGCTTTCGATGGTGTCGTCGGTGTGGCGGATGCCGGCAGTGTCGATGAAGCGGAATAGGGCAGTTTCTCCCCCCGTCATCCCCCTTGGTGAGGGAGCCCCGACGGTGTCGGGAGATGTAATGTACACAGTATCCTCTATCACGTCTCGTGTTGTGCCTGCGATGTCGGATACGATGGCACGGTCGTCTTGGAGGAGTTGGTTGAGGAGGGTTGATTTGCCTACGTTAGGTGCTCCGATGATGGCTACAGGTATGCCTTTTTTTATGGCGTTGCCTGTTGCGTAGGAGTTGAGAAGATGCAGTATCTCTTGTTCTATCTGCTGGGCTATGGCGAGCACTTCTGAGCGGTCGGCAAATTCGAGGTCTTCGTGGTCGGAGAAGTCGAGTTCAAGTTCCATTAGTGAGGTGAGGTGGAGTAGTTGGTCGCGCAGAATTTGGAGCTTTGTCTTGATGCCGCCACGTATTTGGTTCATGGCAATGCGGTGCTGTGCGGCATTCTGCGAGGCTATGAGGTCTGCTACGGCTTCGGCTTGTGTGAGGTCCATCTTACCGTTCATGAAAGCGCGCTGCGTGAACTCGCCTGGTGCTGCCATCTGACAGCCATTGGCTATGAGCAGCGAGAGTATCTGTTGCTGGATGTAGCGTGAGCCATGGCAGGATATCTCCACCGAGTCCTCGCCGGTGTATGAGTGAGGGGCACGGAAGACGGAAAGGATGACTTCATCAATGCATTTACAATTTGACAATTTACAATTTACAATTTGTCCGTAGTGCATGGTGTATCCCTTTTCGTTGATGATATCCTTTGAGAAGATTCTGTTGGCAATAGCCACGGCTTCGGGTCCTGATACTCGGATGACTCCTATCGCTCCGCCTTGTGCTGTGGCAGGCGCGCAGATGGTTGTGTTGTTTGCAGTCGGATTCAAAGTCATAGTTGCATTCGTTAGATGTTTACATCTGTCTTTACCAACTTGTGGAATTCGTCGGCATGATGTCCGGGGACGATGACATGATGGTTGCTGATGGGATTGGTGAGAAGCATCTGGGCTGCCTCGGGCGATGCCTGTAGCCATACCTGTGTGCGGCAGAGGTTCTGCTCAAACTGATTGCTTGTGAGTTGTACGTCTTCGGCAAAGACGCGGCTGAGGTCGCCCGCCACCTTCACGAGGGTGTAGTCGCCCAAAGGTAGTTCGCCGTGGATGGCAACACCTATGCCTGACTCGAAGTGTGTAGTGAACTGATGATTCTCGGTCATCGTCAAAGGCAGTGTGCAATGTGCAAAGAGCATCTTACCCGTCTCGGGGTCGATTCGTGCGGGATTGGCTTGGAATCCCGGACAACCTGTAAGTCGCTTGGCAAGAATCATGGTTACAAGGGTTGGTACATCACCTTCGCACGAGGCTGGAACGCCCTCATCATTTAGGCGCGAGAGCGCTATGCAACCTGTGTTTTCGACCGTAGAGAGCAGGTCGAAGCAACGCAGCGTGACGGCCGTGAGGTGATACTTAGCGATGATTTCCTTCAATCGTTGGTAGATGGCCTCAGCACCCTTCATACCGACATCCACCTTACCGAGAGAGGTTACTTCTTCGATAGGAATCTCCACCACCTTGATATCAAGGTCATCACGGAGTCTGTTCTTGTCATAGTAAGACGAAATGAGCCAGTCGCTGGGCTGGCCGATGATGCCTATACGTTCGGTAACGTCGTCCTCGGGAGCCGAGGTGATAATCTTGCCTGTGCCATATTGGCTGTTGATCCATGCGAGAATCTCCATGGCTGCAGCGAGCGAGTTGCTCTGTTGTGATACAAGCAGGTAGATGGGTTCGTAGAGATGAATTTTATCCTCTTTGATGAGTTCGAGGAACTTATTCTCCGTCCCTCCTGTCAATACGGCCACAGCCTGATGGTTCTGCAGCCAAAAGTCAGATACCTCAAATGGGAGTGTCAACTCCTCTTGATGGAGACTTGATGAAAGTATGTGTAGCATAATGTTGATTTTTATGTGGTTGAGTCTTAGAATATCGATTCCCTCGGTCAAGGTGCTTAGCGTTGTAATGTATAATAAGATGTAAGATGCCGATGCCGTTCATCCTCTGCTGTTGGCATACCAGTCCCTGGCGGTATCCTCGCTGATGCTGAATGCAAGACGAAACGTGGACATCGTGCGCAGGGCGTCAGCCAAGTCTGTGCGTAGCCCTTCAGGTATGGTCCGTTCTATCTCTATCTCCACGCAGAAGTCAAGTTCTTTTGCGTAGTCGAGGTACAGCCATCGCAAATATTCCTCGTCACGCCAATCTGCCTCTATCTGTTTCTGTATCTGGTGTGTCAGCATGTCTGCTGTCAAGCCAGAGAGAGAAAGCATTAAGCAGCTCTGCAGCACTTCTTCTCCGTCGAGCCGTATGGCGTACCACACGTGCAGTTGGTCCTTATCGGCAAGGTTTGTCTGATATTTCATAAACTTGTCTTTTAGTCTTGCGCCAGCAGGCGTACGAAGGGATACGTTGGGCATTCTGGACGCTTGAGATCGCGCATGATGAACTCGTCGGAATAGTCGGCATGGTACTCCCTGAGCAGACGGAAAAGCCTTGTGAGGTCCTCACGGCACTCCGGCGACATCCGCTCGGGATGCTCCACGAAGCCAGGCAGGAAGAAACTAGCTTGATGGTACACCATCTTTGCGCAGTTCATCGGGAGGCCATCTATGCCGTTCTGTGCAATGCCGTTGACGTCGGTCTCCATGTCGATAAGCCTCCGCACAAGGGCATAGGCAGCATCGGCCTTCTCCTTGCTGGAGATGACCTCTTCCTCGTGGTAGTCGCCGACACCATAACGGTACGTATGGCGGCAGGCCCTCGTTGCCATCATGAAGGCGAGGTTGAGGATGGGCATGTGCCAACCGTTGGGATTCTCCCGTTCTGCCACGAAATGAATGTCTGCACCTTTGTCGATGAGGTAGTTGGCGAGGTCGAAATGCCAACTCTCGATGGCGAGCATCAGCGACGAGTGGTCGTCATACTTCTTCGGCGGTTGCTTGGCGGCGGCATTCACCAGCGCGGGATTCTTCTCCACTTGACGGATAACTTCCTCCTTCCTTCCTTCCACGATGTCTTTGAAAAACTTTCTCATAGTCTTATTACTTAAATACTTACATATCGTTCAAACATCTGTCGATATGTCTCCACCTTCTTGTCAAACGCCAACGGATAGGCACGCGAAGATGACGGGAGACGGTAGAGCTCCAGTTGCTGGCCTTGTGCATTCGTGAGGCTCGGAATCTCCGCGTATGTGTTCACCTTCGGCACCTCAGTGCTATGGAGCATCTGGCAGATGGTCTCTGCCGCCTTCTCGCCCGTCACCACGATAGCTCTCAGCTCCGGCATCTGCTCGATGAGTGCTTGGATGTCCGTAGGCACGATGACCTCTAAGAACTTATCGCTGGCGTTGTCCTTCAGCCGCCTTACTGCCGTCGCTGTATCGTAGAATCCTATGCCATGCTGTTCGCAATGGGCGATGATAGCCTTAAGGTCAAACGCCTTGTCCTTGATGAAGTGCAGCCGATCAGCATAGAACACTTCGCCTTCAATTCTCCAATGGTCGTTGATGAAGTTCGGGTAATAGAAGTCTATGCACCATCGCTTCCTTTGTGGGGGGAAACTGCCTAGAAACAGCACCCTTCCATTCTTTGGCAGGAATGGTTTCAGCGGATGCCACTCGCAGTTAGGAGTGGAGCGCTCTATGTTTTCTGTGTTGAGGCAACTTGTCATTTCTTGTTATTCTTCTATGCGAATATCTCGCGCAGTTCTTTGTTAGAGAGTTTGCCTATCCAGTTCTCGCCGGAGGCTACGGTGATGTCGGCAAGGTGTTTCTTCTGCCTGATCATGGCATCTATGCGCTCCTCGAAGGTGTGCTGCGTGATGAAGCGATGCACCTGCACGTTACTGTGCTGTCCTATGCGGTAGGCTCTGTCGGTGGCTTGTGCCTCAACGGCAGGATTCCACCAGAGGTCATAGTGTATGACGTGTGTGGCAGCTGTGAGGTTGAGGCCCGTACCGGCAGCCTTTAGCGAGAGGATGAAGATGCGGTCGCTGCGGTTCTGCTGGAAACGCTCCACCATCTGTTGCCGTTGCTTCAGCGTACAACCGCCATGATAGAACATCGGTTCATCGCCAAGTGCTTCGGTGATGAAACGTTGCAGCAGTTCGCCCATTTCGCGGAATTGTGTGAAGACGAGAACCTTCTCATCTGATGCCACGATGCTGCGGAGTAGGTCGAGCAGCATCTCCGTCTTGCCGGAGAGCGAGGGGTCCATGCACCCGTCCTTGAGGTATTGTGTGGGGTGATTGCATATCTGCTTCAGCGCGAGCATCATCTGCAGGATGAGTCCCTGACGCTTGAAGAGTGTCTGGCTGTCCTCACCTTCCATTCCCTCTATGACCTCCATGCTGTGCCTGACGCACTCCTGATAGAGAGCAGCCTGCTCAGGTGTGAGCTGTGCCCACTCGTTGCGTTCAATCTTGTCGGGCAGGTCGCTGATGATGCTCTTGTCTGTCTTCAGTCGTCGCATCATGAAGGGTGCCGTCACCTTGCGGAAGCGCTCCGCCTTATGCATGTCGCCCTCCTTCTGAATGGGACGTGCATAGTGCTCTGTAAAGTCCTTCAGCGTACCGAGGTAGCCCTTGTTGGTGAAGTTGATGATGCTCCAGAACTCCGATAGTCGGTTCTCAACGGGCGTACCGCTCATGGCAATGTAGGTTGTGGCCGTAATGGAGGCAATGGCCTTGCTCTGTGCCGTGTCGCTGTTCTTGATGTTCTGCGCCTCGTCTATGACGAGCGTCTGCCAATCCTTCTTCTTCAGCTTTGTAACATCGGAGCGTATCACACCATAGGTGGAGAGAATGACGTCGGCATCTGCTGTCGAGAGGTCGCGGTCGGTGCCGTGATAGATAGCAGTCGATAGTGAGGGGGCAAAGCGGCTTATCTCCTCCTGCCAGTTGTGCAAGAGGCCGGTAGGGACGACAACGAGCGCACGTTTCTTATCGAGCGCGCCCTCTTCCTTCTGCTTCAAGAGTAGTGTGATGACCTGTAAGGTCTTGCCAAGACCCATATCGTCGGCAATGATGCTGCCGAAGCCAATCTGCATATTACGGTACATCCAAGAGAATCCTCGCTGCTGATAGGGACGAAGGGTGGCGTTGAGTCCTGTGGGCAACGGTATGTCGCTCTGGCGCGTGAAGCGGTCAATCATCTCGCGCACCTCATCGGTGAGGGCAACGGGTGTTCCCTGGTATTCACCTGCAAGGGCAGCCTGCAAGAGCTCGCCTGGTTTCAGCTTTGGTGGTGAGGCAAGTGCTTTCTGGAGCTTTGCCATAGCTGCCTCGTCCATATAGACATACTGCTCCTTGAAACGAAGCAGTCCGTTGGCACCACGGAGCAAACTGTTGAACTCCTCGGGCGAAAGGTTCTCGTCGCCCACAGCCACTTGCCAGTCGAATGTGAGCAGGTCGTGCATGCTGAGGAACGAGTCCGACTCCTGCGTCTTTTTCTTAAGCCTTACGGTTACTTTCGGACGGATGAGCTGTTGCAGTCCCTTCGGCAGAATGGCCTTCACGCCAAGCAGCCGCATGGCCGGTATGACCTGCAGGAGGAAGGGAGTGAAGTCGCATAGCGAGAACTCCATCGGGCGTTTGCCCATGTCGTTGATGTACTGGCTGAGTCCGTCGACGATGTCGCAGAGTATGCTGAGTGTGGTAAGCATCTCCATACGTCCTTTCTCGTAGGCCTTCTTCGTCATGATGTCCTGCAGAGGGTGCTCGTCGATGATAACATCGACGGCAAAGCCTTCATCTGTCTCGTTGACAAGGAAGGTGGTCGTGTGTTTGCTCTGCATGAAGTAGCGGTCGAGCCATGAGCGTATGCCACCGGGTATGTTCGTCTCGCCGATGCGTGAGAAGGTTGCTGCTTCGTTATTGAAGAATAGATCGTCAAGTTCGTCCTCCTGACTGGTGTACGACAGGTATGGTATGAGTTCGGTGAGGAGTGTTGTGATGAGCCGCCCGTCCTGTCCCACCTTATTTATAATATCGCGCGTGGCATCATCAATCATTGCCGGATGCCAGAGTATGCGGTAGGTGGTCTCTGTCTTCGGCTTTGCCCGTCCGCGTCCCTTTGTCGTGATGGTCTCCTTATATATCTGCGGCACGATGCAGCCGTGGGCAATGAGTTGCAGACATGTGATGAGCACACGGCGAAGTTCAATGGCCGACGACTGATAATCGTTGAGCCGCTCCTCGTCGAGATCTAACAGTTGCTGAAGGACGGTGTCGTTTGTGATATCCTCCGCCTTACATTCGTAACGCTTAGGCAGTTCCTTACCGTCAGTATCCGTCAGTTGTAGTTTGTCGTCAAGCAGCCGGCGGGCATTCTTGGCTATATATGTCAACTGCTTCTGATACTGCAGGCGGAAGTCGCGGCTATGGCAGAAAGCCGGTTCGGCAGGGAGCAGTTCGGGCAGAGCCTTCGAGAGGTCGGTCAGACGAGTGTAGTCGAGGATGGATTGCTCATCGTGTATCTTGAGTGTTAGCGGTTCCGTTCCGATGGCCATGCTGATCTCATCCACTTCGACAGCGGCTGTCTTCATGGCCTCGATGCCTCGCTTCTTAAGTTCCGCCATGAGGTCGATGCCGTGTAGCGAGAAGACGAGGAACGGGTTGTTATCAATCTCCATACTCGTCTTGTAGATGACGGCAGCCAGGTGCTTGCACGGCACCGCCCAATCGGGGCATGAGCAGTCCATCTTCAAGTCGCTCCACTTCTGGGGGAAAAGCTGCAGACCAGCCTTCTCTGCCATCTGTGCTAATGATTCGTCGAGCTGCCGTGACACCGAAGCGTCCCGATGCTATCTGCTTGGTCTTGCTGCTGAGGCT
>R12__coassemble_702_pt1 | contig 12693 bp, 11 predicted proteins | sample R12__metabat2_high_PE_039 | metagenome-assembled genome bin R12 | reverse complement strand
CGGTCACAGGACGCTACCTCGTACGCCAGACCACAAGCGATGCTCTCTCTGCACTTATCAACGAAGGCCTCCGACGTCGTTTTATATTCGAGTGTATCCCGAGCACGTTCAATCCCGCAGGCTTAGGCGCATCGAGCATCGACTGGCAGGGACGCATACAGACAATTCTCTTTGAGGACTTCCAACTGTACCTCGCGTCGAAGCATGGCATCTTCCTGTCGCATCTGAGTGAGAACGAAAAAAAAAAGTTACTGACCTCGCTTTAGCATCACAAGGTGTCATTGATCCACTCGCTGACCTGAGCTTCGACATGCAGAGTTTCGACATACAGCGTACCGTCAGTGTCTATCCCGACCGCGACGGCATAGTATGGTGGACAAAGGCATGGTTCAACGGTAAGCAGAAAGGTGAACGAGCTGTTGAGATCTCCCGACAAGCCGCCATCGACTTTATCAGGAGGAACAGAGCAAAGGACGAGTGGCTGGAGGAATTCTTCCCCCGGCAGATGGAAAACCTCCATGCCGCTCTCGCCCAGACGAAAGAACAGGTAATGGAAAGTTACCGACAGACAATAGTATAACGCAAACAATCTATGGCAGCAGACAAAGCAGACATATTCACCACAAAGGTCGTGCCTATCATGAATAAGGTACGCTCTGACCTTAACGCCAAATGTGCGAAGGAGATAGAGGAAAAGCAGAGTTCAATGGCTTATCTCTTCTCCGGAGCCGCTGGGCCCGATGGCGGTATGGCTGCACAGTCTGCTGCCATAGATTCTCTTCAATACACTGGAAAATGGAACTCCAAGACCGTGGAGGACTATATCGCCATGGTCAAGTCAGAACTGAAAAAGAAGGGCATTACCGTCACCGCCGACATCGAGAAGAAGATGATTGACAAGATGATAAATGAACAGGTGCCGAAGTCTTCTATCGAGTATATCATGAAGAAGGCAGCCACAAGCTCGTTGTTCTACCTGCCCCAAGCTGTGCACACATCGCCAATGCAAGCGGCGATAAACAAAGAAGCCGAACGACGTTACAATCCTTCCTCATTAGAAAAAGGTACGGGATGGGTGTTAGGCTCTGCTGCCGACTACCTAACCACGGCAGGTGTCGGTGGTTCATGGTCAACGGCTGCAAAGTTCATAGGTACTGACATAGCGTTGAACGTAGCAGCAGACAAGTTAGTTTCCGACGATGATGTGCCATTGGTTATTGACCCCAAATATAAGGAGCAATACAAGGCAGACCAGCAGAAACAAAAGGAACAAACACAAAAACAGAAACCAACAAATTCTACCACATCAACGAGCAACTCCACTATTGCCGAAGCAGAAGAAACACCTGTAGCAGAGTCAACTGCAACGACTACCGATAACAAGCAGGAAGTCAGCGAAAGCATTGCACAAGGTGAGGATAACTACGGCGGTTGGGATAGTCTGTTAGGTAGTTTAGGTCTTGATGGCATGGGCGATACAGTCAACCATCTTGGATTCACGCTATCCATGCTTCCAGAGATGCTGCTTGGTGTGTTCACCGGCAAGACAACATCCGTGGGAATGAACAAAGGCACGCTGTTCCCTTTGGTTGCCATCATTGCAGGCTCATTCTTCAAGAATCCGATGCTGAAACTGCCTCTGATGCTATGGGGCGGTGCTAACCTCGTCAACAAGATGAGCCAAGAGGCACTTACAGAGCATCGGCAGGAAAACGGACTAACCGAACAACCGCAGCAAAGTAAAGTTCAATATAAGCGCTACGAAGATGAACAATTGAATGCAAGAATCAAAGACCCACGCATCGAGGGTAATGTCATCCTCATGGATATAGACAACATTCCTCGTGTCGTAACCTTGCCACCGACAGTTGCTGCTGCCTACAAAGCAGGAGCTTTGCCACTTAACAAACTCGCCAACGCCATTCTCGCCAAGAACGACCAGAAGGGAACCGACCAACAACTCCAGCAAGAGTCGCAGACCGTCACTCGTCACTTCGAGCAAAAGCAAGAACGCGAGCAAGTTAGAGGAATACGATAACAAGCCCCCCTCAATCCCCCCCAAGGGGGGAGGCGAAGATACCATAGAACCGTAAACATAAACGCAAACAATAACAACTAAAACAGCCCTCCGAACTATCTAAAGTTCTCCCCCTTTGGGGGAGTTAGAAGGGGCTACTATTTTACACTATGAAACGAAACTGGTACAAATTCCGCATCAAGTACGCAAAGATGCTTGATACGGGCAAGAAAAAGAATGTAAGTGAAGAATACCTTGTAGATGCCATGTCGTTCACCGAGACCGAGGCACGAGCCATGAAGACCGCCGCCGAGGTTATCAGTACGCGAGACTTCGACATCACTGCCATCTCTCGCGAGACCGTCACCGAAGTACTCCGTAACGATGATGACGACGAACTGCCATGGTTCAAGGCCAACATTGCCATTATCACTATTGATGAAGACACCGGCGAGGCAAAGGAGTCACCCCAGACTATCTATGTCCAGGCAACCGACACATGCGAAGCCGACAAACGCCTCCGTCAGCATATGAATGGCAGTATGGTAGAATGGGACATCAAGTCCATCACCAAGACAAAGGTCATCGAGGTGCTTGATTACGAACGATGATAATCCTTAAAACCGAAGAAAAAAAGAACCAACAATAAAAACTGGAAATACCCCCTAACTATGGCAGAAGAAACAACCTATGTAAAGAAATCAGCGGCTGAACGTCAGGCAGAAATCCTTGTCTCAGCCTTGGAACGTGCCCAGCAGAATGATGGCGTATTGCTTAATGCTCAGCAGAAAGCCATGCCACAACTCTACGAGAAACGTGCACGAGTATCGCCCACCAACGCCCTCATGATGGCGATGCACAGCGACCAGAACAATGCCAAGACGAACATCTATACGCAATTCAGCGAAGCAAAGAAACGCGGCGAGTCCGTACGTGGCGGCGAGAAAGGCGTGCCGTTTGTGTGGACGAGCAATAACGAGTATGTCAACAAGAGTAATCCCGAGGACAAGCTAAGCCGTAAGGAGTATCAGTTGCTTGACGATAGTGCCAAGCCCGACTATAAGCCTAACCCCAAGGAAGAACTGCTCGTACTCTTCAATGTCGACCAGACCACCATGCACCATGTCAACAAGGAGAGCCACGACCAACTTGTTGTCGATTTCGGTCCGCTCAATGAACGCGCCGAAAAGCATACTGACATGCAGATGCATACGGAAGTGAACAAGATGATGGACGCCATCAAGGACAATCTTGTGAACATAAAGCGTGACGGTACCTCGGCATACTACGACAAGGCAAAGGACACAGTAGTGCTCCCTGCACAGAAAGACTTCCCGAGTTATGCCGACTATGTCCAGGAGTCCATGCGCCTTGTGGCACAGGCTACCGCCATCCCACAGCGACTGAACCGCCGCACTTCGGATGTTGCAGCCAGCATCGAGGCACAGAAGGAGGCTCTCGTCGTAGAACTCACCTCTGCCCATAAGATGCTGGAACTCGATATGCCGGCAAAACTGCGCCCCGAGACGATGACCCTCATGCCTGCCATCATCGCCAATCTGAAGGAGAACCCGAAGATGGCTGAAGAGGTATTGCACGATGTCAATCGCACCGTGGGCATGATAAAGAAAGCTGAACTTGGAGAGGAGATAAAGCTCATCGAGAAGCCTTCCGAGGCTCGTCAGCAGAAATGGGCATCACAGTTCCCTCTCGATGCCGAGAAGATACCGGAGAAGTTCGACCATATCCTCATGTTAAAGGATGACGAGAATAAGTGGTCACTTGTAGCGAAGCCAGAAGGTGAGCGTAACTTTGCCATACGCCCGACTGCTGCCGATGTCAGCATGTTCTTCGACATGATAAAGAACGACCATGACGAAGCCAAGACGGAGCAGTTCAAGGTACAGTTTGCGCAGAAATACTACAACGAGGTGGCAAAGGATCCCAGTCGCGAGATTAACATCTTTGGCAGCAATGCCTCAAAGGAAGCACTTGATTTGGTTACGAAATCGAATGTGTTCAGAAGCAAAGATTCAAAGATATACATGCTCGCCACCATCGGTGAAGACCGTCAGGAACCTATCGAACTGACACAGACCCAGTGGAACCTCATGTTCCTTGCCGACGACAAGCGCGACTATAAGCAGCACCTGGCAGCAAAGCTCTATGCCGATGTCATAAACAAGAAACTGGCAGAGCAGAAGCAAACCGTCGAAAAGCAGGAGCAGATAGAGAACTCCCCCGAGCAAAAGGAAAAGGAGAAGCAGGAAGAAACGGCAAAGGAGCAGGCGACAAAAGCCGAGACCAAGGCTGTAGCTAATGTCGCCCTCAGTCCGTTGCTCAAGCAGTTCCTTGACCTGAAGAAGAAGCATCCCGATGCCTTGCTGTTATTCCGCACTGGCGACTTCTACGAGACCTACAAGCAGGACGCTGAACGAGCAGCGAAGATTTTAGGCATCACCCTCACCAAGAGTACCAAAAACAGGGATGACGAAGGTAAGCCTCTCGCCATGGCGGGATTCCCATATCATGCCCTTGACACTTACCTCCCGAAGCTTATCCGCAACGGTTGCCGTGTAGCAATATGCGACCAGATAGAAGACCCTCGTCAGATGGCACGTCAGTCGGAATCACAGCAGACCGAACAGACGCAGGAACAGGAGCAAAAGGTAAGTAAGGAGCAGAGTCAGAGCAGAGGATTTCATAGATAATGAACGCATCACGACAGGAATACATAGATAGTTATGCCGAGGAAGCCATGTTGCAGATGAAGCGATATGGCATCCCGGCATCTATCACACTTGCTCAAGGTATTATAGAGTCAGCCAATGGCAAGAGTACGTTAGCCAATACCGCCAACAACCACTTCGGTGTAAAGGGTGAGTATAATGGCCAGTACGTCCTTGCCAATGATGACAAGCCTAATGAGAAGTTCAAGAAGTACGACAATGTAGGTCAGAGTTATGAGGATCACAGTAAAGTCCTCATGGCAGACCGCTACCAGAAGTACGTCAAGAACCTCGCTCCCGATGACTATCGCGGTTGGGCACAAGGCATCAAGGCTGGCGGCTATGCCACCTCTGGCAGTTATGTCAATACGCTATGCAGCGTCATTGAGAGTTGCGACCTGCAGAAGTACGATAAGATGGTAATGGATCAGATGAAGCGAGAAGGCAAGTCCTTTGGCGTGGAGTCAAATCCATTATCAACGCAAACACAGTCCGCACAAGTAACCACCAGTTCCTCCCCTTTGGGGAGGTTAGGAGGGGCTCCTCATGGTAGTTATAGCATGCCAGTGAAGCGTGATGAGTTTATGCTCATTACCTCACCATACGGCAAACGTGTTGACCCAATGGACAAGTCCAAGACCGAGATGCACCATGGCATAGACATCAAAGCTCACAACGATGCACTCCTTGCTACGGAGAATAACGGCAAGGTCGTTGCTGTCAATCAGGACTCCAACAGCAGCGGCGGCAAGACCGTAACCTTGGAGTATGAGCGAGCTGATGGCAGTAAGATGCGGACGCAGTACATGCACATGTCTGAGATAAACGTTAAGGTGGGCGATACTGTCAATGCAGGTCAGAAGATTGGTGTGTCGGGCAATACCGGCACTCGCACCACTGGCGAGCATCTGCACTTCGGCACAATCAAGATCTCTGCCGATGGTAAGCAGCAATGGGTTAACCCTGCTGCCTACCTTGCTGAGATAAACGCCAAAGGCAACCTGAATATCGAGGCGCAGTATAACGGCAAGAACTTGCTTGCACAGTATCAGCCAAGTGGAACAACCCTAAGCAGCCAAACGAATATCGAACAAGAACAAACGCCCGAAGGTTGGATGAACAAACTTCTCTATTCCAATGACTCCGGACTCGGTTTGCTCGGACTCATGGCAGATGGTGATGGCACAGGCGAAGGGCAGGGACTCCTTGGCGGCATCATGCAGATGTTCATAATGCTTCTGATGTTAGGCATGCAGCAGGAGAACAAGGATAAGGAGTCGCAGATGCAAGCCGTCACCGATGCTGTACTCAACAAGTGTATAGACCTGAGCGGATTTGTGTCAAACCTGAAGTCTGCCGATGTTACCATCAAGAACGATGGCAATATGGTGCTGAACATCGACGATGGCAAGCAGCAGTACTCTCACGAACTGACCACAGCCGAGAAGTCCCGCATCTCCCAGATACTGAACAGCGATGCCGATGACACCACCAAGCGTCAGCAGTTGGTCAGCATCGTCAGTGGTATCACCTACAGTCAGCAGGCATCGCAGAACTATGAACAGATAGAGCGCCAGCAGCAAGAGCAGCAGCAAAAGCCCCTCCAAGCCTCCCCAAAGGGGAGGATGTCTTTATAGCTTTGCGGCGTAATCATCCATAAACCAATAATCAACCAAATCACATAACAACAAAAACTACCCCTCAAAACTATCAAAGTTCCTCCCCTTGGGGGAGGTTAGGAGGGGCTACTATTATGTTAAGAGCAGACGTAAACGTAATTGGCACCATCAGCCGCAGTGCGGTGATGCGTACCGACAAGAGAGGCAACAGTTACCTTGCCTTTGGAATGAGTGTAAACCTGAAGTCCAGCGATGGCACACAGACACCAGTGACTGTCTTCGTCAACGTTCCCGACGGCCAGCAGATAGATATGGCTGTCTATACCGAAGGCAAACGCATCGTTGTCAACGGCACCATGGACATCCACAAGAAGAATGACAACCTGACCTTCTTCCTTGAAGCCAAACATATCGTTACCGATGGCGTAGGCGAGGAAGACGGCATCAGCGGCATCCTCCATTTCCGCGGACACCTACGCAACGAGAATGTCTATGAGGAGCGCACCAGCAAGTCCAGTGGCAAACCGTTCCTTCGTTTCAGCGGTTATTCCGCAGAGAAGGATGGCGACAACTTCGTCAGCACATGGGTAAGCTTCCTCCGCTTCCCCGAAGGCGAGGCAGGCATCGACAGCATCAAGGATGACTGTCTGCAGCCAAAGGCACACCTGCAGATTCGTGGCACCCTCGAACTCGATGTCTATAAAGGCAAGATAAACATCAACAGCCGTGTGCTGGAGATGAGCAAGTATGTAAAACCGGATTATCCACAGGCATAACACTATGGCAAAACGAAACGACACAAACACAACCCCGAAGCCCGAAGGCCTGTCGCTGGAAGACCGTGCTCTGGCAACCTTCTCGGAACTGATGATAAATCGCATTCAGGAGGTGCAGAACGATTGGAAGAAACCGTGGTTCTCGCCCAAGACTACCCAACCGATGAACCTCAGTTCGAGACCCTACAACGGCATGAACAGCATCATCCTCATGCTCCAGCAGGAGAAGAACGGATGGGAGACCTCCCGCTACGCCACCTTCGATCGTATCAGTTCGCTGAATTACATCAAGGACAAGCAAGGCGCACGCAAACCTGCCGTCGATGACAATGGCGAGAAACTGCCTCTGGTAAGTATCAAAAAAGGCGAGAAGGCTACGCCCGTGATGCTCACCGTGTTCAATTGCGTAAACCAAGAAAACCGAGAGAGAATTAAGTATGAGGATTACAAGCAGTTAACAGAGGAAGAACGGGCTAAGTACAACGTATATCCATCGCTGAAAACATACTTGGTCTTCAATCTCGACCAAACAAACCTGAAGGAGGCTCGTCCGGAGATGTACCAGAAGTACATGGACGAAGACCAAGGTGCAGCAAAGCATCAGAACAACGACAAGACTGAGTTCCAAGCTCTCGATGCTATGGTAGAGAAAGACCTGTATGTGTGTCCGATAAAGCCAACCCCAGGCGATGACGCTTATTATAGTATCAGTCGCGATGAGATTGTCATCCCTCCAAAGACTCAATTCGTTGACAATGAGGCATATTGGTCTAACTTGCTGCATGAGATGGGACATGCCTCTGGCGCAGAGTCAAGATTGGGCAGGTTGAAGTCTGGGGCGACGTATGCGTCTGCTGCCTATTCGCGAGAAGAACTGGTTGCCGAGCTTACCGCAGCACTCATCTCCACACAACATGGGATGGAGAAGCACGTCAAGGAAGACTCTGCGGCATACTTGAAATCATGGCTCGACCAACTGCATGAGAGTCCAGAGTTCATCAAGACTGTCCTCATGGATGTGAAACGTGCATCATCGTTCATCAATCAGCGCATTGATGCCGTCGATGAAGTGTTGAAACGTGATGGTTGGGAGGCAGACTTCTCTGAAGTGCGTTCACGCAACAAGAGTTACACGCCACAGTTCGACAAGACGCGCAGCGCACAGCGTGAGGTTAGTGAGTCACAAAACCAAAACGAGCAGTTAAAGCCAGAGAACAAGGAACAGGCAGAGGAGGTAGCAGCCAAGCAACAGCCTCGATTTCACCGATAACCCTATACGTATTACCCACGAAGGCATAACCTTCCTTGCTGCGGGACATTACTACGAAGGCGATAATAGAGCGATAGCCAAACTCTTGAAGGTAGGTGATGAACAAGCGATAGAGATAGCAACGACCAGAATGCTCGCAACACTATCAAAGTTCTCCCCCTTTGGGGAGGTTAGGAGGGGCTGGAGACCTCTTGTGTTTGTCCCCATGCCCGGCCATCACGGAACAGCCAACGAGACCTTGCAACTATGCCGTTCTCTATCTATGGCAACAGGCATACCAGTCAAAGACATCCTCCGAGGTGCAGACCGTGAAAGCAACTACACCGCCAAGAAAAACGGGCGACCGTTGACTGAGTCACAGTTAGGATTACATAAGGTTGGGCAATTACCACCTTACGCCATTCCTATCGTTGTAGATAACGTGGCAGACACAGGAGTCTCTGCAAAAGCTGCCATCCATGCACTCGGCAAAGGCATCGTACTGACATACGCCATGAGTGATGTATTGCTCGAACAGCAAGAGAGGATAGCCTCGAAGGGTATTCACAGATAAAGAACATAACAATCAAACACAATGATCAAGAAAACGATTCTATTTTCCATGCTCGCCATATCAGCATTAGGTATGGATGCAAAAGCACAGGCACAATCACCAGACAGATACATGATGCCGCTTGAACCGACATATCTTCACAACACCGTCACAGGTGGTGGCTGGGGCAGCAACTGGTTCATTGAAGCCAAGGGCGGCGCATCGGCCTTTATCGGTTCGCCGGTAGGCTGTGGCGACATCTTCGACCGCACCACGCCTACACTGCAAGTGGGCATCGGCAAGTGGTTCACGCCAAGCGTCGGTGGACGTATCGAATTCCAGGGACTGCAGTTCAAGAATGCCAACCTCCGGAAGATGGACTACCAGTTTGTGCATGCCGACTTCATGTATAACCTCACCAGCACACTCAATCAGGATGAGCGAGGTCTCTCCCGATGGGATGTCATTCCCTTTGTTGGCGTAGGAATGATACATAACTCCGACTGGTACGGCAAGTGCAACTGCACAGGTGCCATCAGTGGCAGTCATCCTTTTGCTTTTAGTTATGGCATACAGGTGCGCTATCATGTCTATGACCGACTGCACATCATCGGCGAAATTAGCGGTATGACCACCTTGAAGAACTTCGATGCTGTCAACACCTCAGCAAAGTTCGGTGATAACATGCTCAATGCTTCACTCGGTCTCTCCGTCACACTCGGCAAGAACGGATGGAACAAAGTCATTGATGCACGCCCTTATATGCAGCAGAACGATTATCTTATGGACGAGATTGGCTATATGCATAGGAGCCCCTCCCTACCTCTACCTAAAGGCACTAACTTCGTGTCGCCCAGGGGAGGAGACTTAGATACTCTACTGCTTCATGGGAAGAACGATTACAAGGGACTGATAAGTCTGCGCCATCGTATGGCTGCAAGTGATTCTCTCCCACCCGATTCAAGCGAAGAAAGTATAAAAAAACTCCCCCTTGGGGGGCTGGGGGGATTATCCATCGGCACGCCAGTTTATTTTTACTTCAAGCTCAACACCGACCAACTTGTTGACGAGACACAGCTCAGTAACCTTGATGTGATAGCCAATATGGTAAAGGATACCAACCTTATTGTCCATATCTCAGGCGCAGCCGACAGTGCCACCGGCAACGACAAGATAAACCGCAAACTCAGCGAAGCACGTGCCAAGTACATCGGCAAGGAACTCATCAAAAGGGGCGTCTATAAGAGCCAGTTAAAAGCCGTCAGCCGTGGCGGCATCGACGAATATTCACCAATAGAAGCAAATCGCAACACATGCGTGATAGTGAACAATGAGTAACCGACCATTATCCATGATACGTTTGCCCCCTATGCTCGGCATAGCCCTTATCCTCCCAATCCTATTCTCTGCCTGCGATGACGACTGGCAAGAAGATATCTGCCCATGCCATCACGGAGGTTCCATAGGTGGATGGGAGGACTCTGACACCACAGATGTGTTCAACAGAGATTCCGCTGGCGGCTTCGATATTATCGTAAAAGACTGGGAGAACTCCAACACGCAAGACATAAACCTATAAACCAACACAAACACTATAACAACCACACTAAATGAAGAAAACATTACTATTCGCAGTACTCGCTGCAACCGTTGGTCTTACGACCTCATGCTCAGAAGACGATCTTACATCCAACTCTGGCGTTGATGCAAATACCATTGCCTTTGCTACAAAATCATCAGGTATGCAGACACGCTCTGGCATGACACTTACAGAACTTGACAAATTCACTGTTACCGCCAACAATGCCGACAAGACGACATTCTTTACAGACCAACTGTTCAACTATGATGCAGCAACAAGTATCTTCAAGTCTGCTACGCCTTATTACTGGCAAATCGGTGGCGCACTCAGTTTCTATGCCATCAATGAGCCAGGCACCAAGTCACTCAATTCAGACAACGTGCCACAGTACACCTACACCAACTGGGGTGCAGAGACCGACCTTGTCGCTGCCACCGTGCTCGCAGGAACCAAGACCATCCCTTATCCTCTGACATTCCAGCACCTGACATCGCAGGTCCGTATCACAGCCACGCCTACCGACAAGACTGAAGAGCTCACCTACAAACTTCTGTCGGTGAAGATGGTGGCACCATCCACAGGCACATATTCCTTCGCTGATGCCACAGGTGGCAAAGGTTCATGGGTGATTGACAACGCGCAGACAAAGGAATATTCCTATGACAGCGCCATGCCTATCAGTTTCACTCAGAGCGGCAGCGCTAATCCTTCATCTGTCTATTGGAACATCCTTCCTGTAACAGACGGCAAAATAGATTTCACCGTAGAGTATCAGGTTTATCAGAATGGTCAGATGATTGCAGACTTCTCTGGTACCAATGCAAAAGTATGCAGTGCAGCTTCTCCTAATCTACAGATGGGCAAGAAGTATATCTACAACTTCCTGCTAACACGTGATACCGAAGATGTCATCACCTTTACTACAACAGTAAACAGTTGGGAGGATGGCGATACCTACGACGAGCAGATTTACAATCCTGCTCTGACGTATGTCACCTATCTTGATGGTACCACAAAGTCCTTTGACATCTCCGGAAGCATTGCAGTTGATGAAGTTACAGCCTACCTTGACCCGTCAACAATCATTGATGATGTAAAGAATGCTGTTGAAGTTAAAATAGGCAATAAGGTTACCGAACTTGGTTACAAAGCATTTGCAGGCTGCCGTAATCTTAAGAAGATTGATATTCCATCAAGTGTTACAAAAATTGGAACGTATGCTTTCGGGGACACCCCCGCATTGGCAGAAGTGAATTTTTCTGAAGGATTACTTGAGATTGGTGACAAAGCCTTTTCTTATCAGAATGGCTACTACTGCGGCACAAATCTGACGCATATTGAGTTCCCATCTTCCCTCACACGTATCGGTAAATATGCGTTTGCCGGAAGTCTTCGCCTGACTGAGTTAGAAATTCCGGCAGGAATATATTTGGATAATTGTTCATTCTATGGATGCAACAATCTGGAGTCCTTAGTGATTTCCGAAGGCTGTACATTTGCTGCAAACGCATTCCAGCAGAATGTCCAAACCAGATATAACAACCAGATTACAACACCCACAACAAGTCTGAAAACCGTTGAGTTTACCGGCAAGGTGAATTTTGAAGGACAGGCCGTTTTCTGGGGCTGCACGAATCTAACGACAATCAAATACAACTCTACAGAACTTCCTTCTTTCACTGGAATTGCAGACACTTATAATGTATGGTCCAGCACAACAGCAACCAATGCCGTTGGCTATAACACCCGTGAGGATGGTACGAACATGTTCTATGTGCCAAGCACAGCTACATTCACAGAGGATGACCTCGACGTAATGAAGCCAGTACTTTTTGATACTGAGTACTGCGGATTCACGTTCAGCAAGACATTATAGCAATCATTTCTTACGGGTTTATATCACGCTCCACGCTTTGTATTCATTTACAGGTGTGGGGCTTTTTATTAGTCTATGTGCTGAGCATAGCTACATACATAACGCAAGAAAGACCCTGCTCTCACGAGTGGGCTCTTTCTTTTAGGGGACATGCAAATAAATCTCCCTTGTAAATGGAACTTGCGCTGTTTTGTTTATTTCAACAGTCAAAAATAGCAACAAACGAATCAAAAAATGTTAAATATGGCCCATAAAACGAAGAAAATTCAAGGATTCATCTTTTATAAAAGAT
>R12__coassemble_693_pt1 | contig 12787 bp, 9 predicted proteins | sample R12__metabat2_high_PE_039 | metagenome-assembled genome bin R12 | reverse complement strand
TCAGATTTTTATAATATACAGTATCCTCTCTCAATACCAACAGCATCCTCTATCAATACCAACTACATCCTCACTCAATACCAACCGCTTCCTCACTCAATACCAACCGCGTCCTCACTCAATACTAACTACACGCCCATTAGTATTGACTTATACTGCAAAGACTGATAAAACATCTCGTAAAGACTCAGTAATTACACTACAAAGACTCAGTAATTATATTATAAAGACTCAGTAATTACAAGATAATTACTCAGTCTTTACGCTATAATTCAATACTTCTGAGGCTCTCATTAGTAGCTTTTGGGACGGTCGTTAGTGTCTTCCGGTGTTGTCGTTAGTATTTTCCGGTGTTGTCGTTAGTATTTTCCGGTGTTGTCGTTAGTAGCTTTTGGATACTCTGAACCCCGAAGGGGTGACATAGCATAGGGTAGGGCGTAAGCCCTATCTATCATTGATTCCAATAAATAGAACCCCGAAGGGGTGACATAAAACGATACTTTTATGCCACCCCTTCGAGGTTTATTTACAGTTCAAAAAAATCTTGGTAAGACAAAACTACGCCGTTACTGACAATTCGCCTGGCATCTCTCTCGCTATCTGAGATGTATGTCTATCGGTATGTTCACCTTCACACAGATGTTGCGGCCCATAGCGGCAATGCCCTCGCGCCCTGTCACCGTGTTCACGTCGGCATACTTCAGACGTGAGAGATGCGACTGATATACCTTGTCGAAGAGATTCTGACAGCTGACAGTCAGCTCGATACAGTTGTGACCGAAGATGTGGATATCGGTGGCGGCGGACAGGTTGACGATGCCATAGTCGGGGGTGGCGGTCTCCGCATCATCCACTGCGTAGTAGTTGTCCTGACGCAGATTATACTCCATCGTGGCAGCGATGTGAGTGCGGCGGAGATGTCCGCGCAGCAGATCTGGCAGCTCATAGCGCATGCTGAAGATCCATCGCGGTGCGGGCATCATAGGCAGATTGCGCGATTCGGAGGGCTGATGCAGCTGTATGCCGCGCACGAACGAGAAGGTGTTCTGTATGTGCAGAGGGTCGATGGGGTGTACGTCAGCCGACAGTTCACCACCCATCAGACGTGCGTCGCCCTGCCGATACTGGTACGTGCGATATCCGTCGGTCTCGTAAGGCAGTCTGGCGAGGAAGATGTAATCCGTTATCCAGTTGGCAAATAACGATGCTGTGAGGCTTACGAAGTGTGAGGTATAGTCCATGCCGAGGTCCACCTGGGTGCTCTTCTCTGGCTTGAGGTCGGCATTGCCAAGTTCATATTGTAGGCTGCCCTCATGCACACCGTCGGCCGCCAGCTCGCTGACGGTAGGTGCGCGGAATCCTCGTGCGGCATTGAGACGCAGGTTCAGGCGGTCGCTGACGTTCCATACCGCACCGATGCTGCCCGTTACTCCGGTGAAGTTGCCACCCTCCTGCCATTTTGAGGCGGTGCCGTTTGTCGTCTGTTGTGTTGCTGTCGTTGTAACTCCTTGCTGCTCAGCGTCGTCTTCTTGATCGAGAGTGAGATGGCGGTTGTCCATGCGCACGCCTCCCGACAGATGCCATTGCTGCAGCTGCTTGCTGGCAGTGGCGAAGATGCCGAAGTCAAAGAGATGGTAGCCCGGTATCAGCTGCTCGTCGGCTTCGTTGCGGTTCTGCTGCCACATGCCTCCTATGCCCGTGGCTATCTTCCAGTCGTAGGGTAGGGTGTGGAGGTATTTCACATCGTAGTTGACCGTCTGCAGGCGCATGGCAAGCGACGGCTCGATACTTGTTGCGGCTGTAACGACTTCATCGTCAGCCTCATACTCGCGACGGAAATTCTGCTGATAGCCTACGATGGCCTTCAGAGTGCCGTTGCCGAAATACCATGAGTTGTCGCTAACTACCTTTGTGTGAAGTACGCGCTGATATGGCAGTTGTTGGCTGTAGGCCTTTGCGCTGTTGCCGTCCTCCCACAGCAGCTGTCCCGTGTCAGCGTCGCGCTCGCCCTCTGTGATGCCCGGCGTGAAGTTGACATGCGAGAATCTCAGCCACGAATGGCCCCATGTCTTGTTTACACCGAATACGCCCGTGACATCGCGCTCGCGGAACCATGAGCCCGGTATGTAGCCGTCGCGGGCGTTCTTATAGCTGTGAGCGGCCTTGTCGAGATAGTGCCAATTCCAGAACCATCCGCCGATGTTGCCGGCAAAGCCCGCGTGGTAGTCGTAGAGTCCATTGTTCGACTGATATTCTCCGCCGACTTTCACCTGCATGGTGCCCTCTTCAAGTGCGTGTTCCGGGTGCAAGATCATCACTCCGGCAATGGCATCGCTGCCGTACATCAGCGATGCCGGACCCTTGAGCACCTCCACCGAGTGTACGCCTTCGGCATCGACCTCCAGGCCGTGCTCATCGCCCCATTGCTGCCCTTCCTGCCGGATGCCTTGGTCGACGACGACGACACGGTTGTAGCCCAGACCTCGGATAACGGGCTTCGAGATGCCGGCGCCGGTGTTTATCTGTGACAGTCCTGGCAGATGGCTTATCGCATCGACGATGTTTGTGCCGAAAGCGTTGTGCAGCTGCTTAGGCGATACCACCATGAATGGCGCTGCGGCATCGCGCAGACGCTGTGTGCCTGTGACGCCTTGGACGGTCACCTCGCTGAGGATGGCCTCCTTCATAGGGTTCAGACTGTCCTCCACGCAGTCGCTGTGCTCATGCGTGTGCGTATGTAGCGAGTCTGTCTGGTGATGGTCATGCTGTGCATGTGCTGACACGGAGAGTGCCAGCAAGAGTATAAAGAGTATGTGCTTGTACATTTGTTTTGAAGATAAGAATATTGTGTTTTATGCAGCGTGCTGCTTGCTATGGTTATCCTGTGTGATGTCGTTATTGCATCACGACGGTGTGATATGCATTTTGTCTGACTGTGATGTTTGCCTTTCTGACGGTCTGATGGTAGTGAGCGATGCTCGCATCAGAGTTTCTGCATATCGTTGAGACGTCGGTAATATCCGTCGCGGAGGAGAAGCTCGTCGTGTGTGCCGCGTTCGACGATGCGTCCTTCGTGCAGCACGCAGATTTCGTCGGCATGCTTGATGGTTGACAGACGGTGGGCAACGGCAACGGTGGTGCGTGTCTTCATCAGTCGCTCCAGCGCGTCCTGAACGAGGCGCTCCGACTCGGTGTCGAGGGCAGACGTAGCCTCATCGAGGATGAGTATCGGCGGATTCTTCATGATGGCGCGGGCGATGCTGATGCGCTGACGCTGTCCGCCGGAGAGACGGCTGCCTCGATCGCCTATCTTCGTGTCGTAACCCTCGTCGCTCTGCATTATGAAGTCGTGGGCGTTGGCTATCTTCGCGGCAGCGATGACGGCGTCAAGCGATGCTCCGTCGGCACCGAACGTGATGTTGTTGTAGAACGTGTCGTTGAAGAGAATGGCCTCCTGGTTGACGTTGCCGATGAGCTGGCGGAGGTCGTGGATGCCGAGGTCGCGGACGTTGATGCCGTCGATGAGCACCTCGCCTTCCTGCACATCATAGTATCGCGGAATGAGGTCTACGAGCGTGGACTTGCCCGAGCCCGACTGTCCTACTAACGCTACCGTCTGACCTTTGCGGATGGTGAGGTTGATATCTCGCAGCACCCACTTCTCAGCATACTTGAACGAGACGTGCCGGAACTCTATCTCGTGCTCGAAACTGTCTATCTTTACTGGCGTCGTTGACTCACGGATGCTGTTCTCGGCCTGCAGAATCTTGTCCACACGCTCCATGGATGCCAGACCTTTCGGGATGTTGTAGCCCGCCTTGGAGAAGTCCTTCAGCGGATTGATGATGCTGTACAGGATGACCATGTAATAGATGAAGACCGGGCCGGAGAGGGCTCCGCCGTTGAGGACGAGCACGCCGCCGAACCACAGCACAATGACAATCATCACCGTTCCTAGGAATTCTGACATCGGATGGGCTAACTGCTGGCGTGTGTTGACACGCAGGATGTGGGCGCGATACTCGCTGTTGATACGGTCGAAACGGTCGTTCATCTTCTCCTCTGCGCAGAAAGCCTTGATGATGCGGAGGCCGCCGAGAGTCTCCTCAACCTGAGACATCGTGTCTGACCACAGCGACTGCGCAGCCACAGACTGCGCTTTCAGCTTGCGGCCGACAAAGCCCATGAACCAGCCCATCACCGGAACGATGATGAGGGTGAACAGAGTCAGCTGCCACGACGTCACTATCAGCGTGACGAAATAGGCCAGGATGAGTATCGGATTCTTAATGAGCATGTCCAGAGATGCCATGATGGAGTTCTCTATCTCCTGCACATCGCCCGACATGCGGGCTATGATGTCGCCCTTGCGTTCCTCTGAGAAGAATGCCAACGGCAAGGATGTGATCTTCTGATACAGCTGGTTGCGGATGTCACGCACTACGCCGGTACGGATAGGTATGATGGTGGCCGAGGAAAGAAAATATGCTCCCGTCTTCAACGCTGTCATTACAGCGAGGAATATGCCAATGACAAAGAGTGTCGTCGTGGGACCCATCCAGCTGATCATCTCACGCATATAGTAGTCGAAATTGTTGCTGACGTACTCCTTCAGAGCACCGATGCCCTGCCACCCCTGCCACTCCATGAGCTGTGTGGTGGTAGCCGTTCCCTCTGTCTGGAAGAGTATCTGCAGTATTGGTATGAGGGCAAGGAAAGAGAAGATATTAAGCACCGCCGACAGAAGATTGAAGACGACGGAGAGCCAGAGGTAACGCTTGTATGGCGGGATGAATCGCCGTAGGACGTTTATGAATTCGCGCATAGCTGATGGTTGCTTACTGTTTGGTGGTTGTTTCGTAGGGATGTCTGCACCGGTGTGCGGCTGCCTGATGGCAATACAGCATGCAAAGTTACAACAAATAAATAATACTGCAAAGAAAATGCCACACCTTTTAAATAATATTACAAACTCACCCGCAGAATAGTAACTACTCAGCTATCTCGCAAATTTCAGCACAGAGACACGGAGTAACGCAGAAGACACAGTTCTTTCTTGTTATGTATGCCCACATAAAATGAATTAATTCTCTGTGTACTCTGTGAATCTCTGAGTCTCTGTGCTACATGCAAACAAGGACAGCTGAGTAGTTACGCAGAATATCTTGAACTCAACCGCAGAATCTCCAGAGCTCAGTGCGGTGATGAGTAATATTGTAAAACTTAACGCATTGAATTAGTTTGCAATAAAAATTGCACACACATAAACGAGTGTGTGCATTTTTCTGATAAATCATCGGCTTATTTGCAAAAAATAATTAATTATGTGCGCGTTTTCCGCTGAAATAGACTAAATTTGCAGTTAAATAAAACAACCGCAAATGATTGAACGATATCTTAAGCAACTGACCTACTCTTCATACGAAGACTTCATGCAGAATTTCAAGGTCGAGATACCTGAGAACTTCAATTTCGGATATGACATCGTTGACGAATGGGCACGAATAGAGCCTGAGAAAGAGGCCATAATATGGACTGACGGCCTCGGAAATGTCAAACGAGTGAACTATCGGGAGTTCAAGGAGACATCTGACCGCGTGGCAAGCTACTTCCTCTCTTTAGGCATAAAGAAAGGCGACCGTGTCATGCTCATACTAAAACGACACCTTGAGTGGTGGTATATCATGGTGGCACTACATAAGATCGGGGCCGTCGCCATACCGTCATCATACCTCCTGAAGGCGCATGACATTGCCTACAGACTTAATGAGGCTCGCGTGAAGACCATCATAACATGCGGAGACACAGACCTCATCAAGAGCGTGGAGACGGCACACAAACTGTGCTTCCTGCTTGAAAACGTCATCAGCGTGGGACCTATCGTCCCCGAGGGATGGCTCGATTTCTGGCAGGGTGTCAACAATGCGGCACCTTTCGTGCGTCCGGACTGGAAGATAAGTCGTGACGACAACATGATGATTTACTTCACATCGGGAACCAGCTCGATGCCAAAGATGGTGGTGCATGACTTCCAGTATCCGCTGACTCACATCATGACGGGACACATATGGCAGAATCTCACACCCGAATGCAGACAGCTCACGCTGACAGATACAGGCTGGGCAATGTGCATCTGGGGGCAATTCTATCCGCAGATACTGTGCGGCACGACGGTCGTGCTGTATGACTTCCCGGAGAAATTCCATGCTGAACGCCTCCTGCAAGTGCTCTCTGACTTCAAGATAACGACATTCTTCGCACCGCCGACAGTATATCGTTTCCTCCTCAAGGAAGACTGGTCGGCATACGATCTCTCATCTCTCAGATACTGTACCGTAGCTGGAGAGGCACTCTATCCGAAGATTTTCGATGAGTGGGAACGCAGAACTGGCGGCATAAAGATGAAGGAGTGCTTCGGACAGACGGAGACACCTATCGTCGTCGGAACATATCCTTGGTGTGAGAGCAAGCCCGGATCGATGGGCCTGCCAAATCCACAGATACCGGTGGACCTTATCAACGACAACGGCGAGCGATGCAAAGTGGGTGAGCGTGGACATCTCGTGATAAAACTGCGCAATACCAATCTGACGCAGCAGCAATCTGAAGCTGCTGACAATCAGCCGTCAGCAAATGTCCGGCCGTTAGGACTCTTCAAGGAGTATTTCCGCAATCCGGAGCTGACGTCAAAGACACACGACGGCGAATACTATGACACCGGCGATATGGCTTACCGCGACGAAGACGGTTACTACTGGTATGTCTCACGCTCAGACGACCTCATCAAATCAAGCGGTTACCGCATATCGCCGTTCGAGGTGGAGTCGGTGCTGATGATGCATCCTGCATGTCAGGAGTGCGCTGTCACCGCTGTGCCTGACGAGATACGCGGACAGCTGGTGAAAGCCACTATCGTCATCAAGCCTGACTACCGCGAGTATGTGGCCAATCAGCCGCGAGAGCGTGTCGTAAAGCATATCCAGGACTTCGTCAAGAGCTTCACAGCGCCGTACAAATACCCGCGTGTCATAGACATTGTCGAGGAGTTGCCAAAGACGTTTAACGGCAAGATACGCCGCGCTGAGATACGTAAGGGCGATCAATAATGCGCTGAACGACAAGATAATATCATACTACCATATAACAGACAGGAGCGTGTCTGAAGCTAGAATGGCTTCGGACACGCTCCTGATGCGTTATTAATGTGATGCCGATGACAACTTATTACTCGCCTGTAGGGAAGGTGTATGACAGCTTCTTGGCTATTGCTGCGGCTACGTCGTTGACGTAGTCTTTCTTTGTCTTGCCCTCAGCCTCATACGTAGAGAACTTCTTCACGGGGATGCTTTCAGCGTTGCTGCAGACGGCCTTCTTGCCTTTCTGACATGTGGTGTATGCAACAATGACAGAGCCGGTCACCTCTGTAGGGAATGAGTCGTAGTCGATGCTGGCCTTTGGAGTTACTGTCACCTCAACCTTCTGTCCCAGACGTCCTACCGCGTCAGTATATTTGAAGAAAATGGTTGTAGCGCTGGTGTTGTCAATTGTCACGTTGACGGGTGTACCATTGATAGAGAATGCGTAGTCGAAAGCATCTGCTTGCTCAAAGATTACAGATGCAGAGAGCTCTGTAGAGTCCGGGTCTGTTGAGTCGATGACGTCCTCGCCACCGCATGATATGAGTCCGAATGTGAGGACAGATACCATGAAAAGAAGGAATTTCTTCATTTTTTGATGTGATTAAATTGTTAGGGTGTAAAGTCAAGTTGTGTTTTCGGGGTCAAGAATTAAAGAATTAAAGAATTATAATTCAATGAATTGATAAGAATTTTAAGAATAAAAGCAGACGAAAAATTAAATGCGCCAGTATTCTCTCTTTCTTGCAAATTCAATATTCTACAATTCTATAATTCTTGATAACAAAATATGCTGAAAAACCGAACACAAACTTTACACATTATTAAATTGATTTATTGATAAATTGTTTCGTTGTGGGTGTCCTGTCAGTTTATCACCATCTTCTCTTTTATGAACTTGCGGGCGCGGAAGATATTCACCTTCACCTGGTCTTCGGTAATCTCCAATGCTGTGGCGATGTCGCGGTAGTTCATGCCCTCGAAGTCGCGCAGATGCATGCACAGTCGCTGCTTTTCGGGCAGCTGCGCCATGAGGTCTGTTATCTGCCGGAGAGATTCTGAGGCATAGATGCTGTCGTAGGGGTTCACCGATGGGGTGGGCATCGTTTGCTGTTCTCCATCTATTGATGCAAACATCACAGCTGTGCGACGGCTCTTGTCAACGGCAAGGTTGCGGCAGACGGTAATGGCATATGCCTCAAGATTGTCTATGTCGGCGAGCTTGTCGCGTTGTTTCCACAGCTTTATAAGTGCCTCCTGGACAATATCCTCTGCCTCCTCGCGCTGCATCGTGATGCGTAATGCCATGCGGAAGAGCTTGTCTTTCAGTGGGAGTATGTCTGTATTGAAGTCCATGCAGAGGGGAGTGTGTGGTGTGGAGCGTGTGAAGTGTGGTGTTGTGCAGAGTAGGAATGGGTAGAGTGATGAGATTAGCGAATATTGTTAAAAGGGCTTTTGCCGAATATCGTATAATGGCGGTGTGCAGTCGTATTGGTGTATTACTGGATATCGGATAATGGCTGTGTGCAATATCATAAGCTGTTTGTCCGTTAACAGATTATAGAGCACACGATGCATACTCACTCCCCCACGGGGGAGGAGCCCGCAGGGCGGAGGGGGGCCTCTATCGTCTTATCACTGTGCCTTCATCTCCGCCGATGGCAGTGGCGAGTGTGATGATGACTCGATTGACACCGTTGTCGATGGCGGCGAGGGCGTTCTCTATCTTCGGGAGCATGCCTCCGGATATTGTGCCGTTGGCTTTCAGCTGCTGGAATGACTCGTGAGTGATGACCGGTATGACGCTGTCGTCATCGTCAGGATTGGCGAGTACGCCGCGCTTCTCAAAGGAGTAGATTAGCGTTACGGTGGTGTCTGGCTCTGCCGCCAATGCACATGCCACGGCGCTTGCCATCGTGTCGGCGTTGGTGTTGAGGATATTGCCGTTGCCGTCGTGTGTCAGCGGTGCTATGACAGGTGTTATGCCTTGCTTCAGAAGAAGCATCAGCGCCTGGCCGTCGGCACGGTCGACGTCACCGACAAAGCCGAAATCGACTTTCTGCTCAATGCCATCGACGACCATTGTCTTTAGCGGGCGACGGTGTGAGCGTATCACATCCATATCGGCACCGGTAAGTCCGGTGGCATTGACGCCTTGTGCCTGGAGCATCGCCACGAGGTGCTTGTTGACCAGTCCGCCATAGACCATCGTGACGACTTCGAGCATCTGGGCGTCGGTGATGCGGCGTCCGCCGACCATGTGGCTCTCGATGCCGAGCTGCGCTGCCACCTTTGTGGCACGTCGTCCGCCACCGTGTACGAGGACTTTCGGCCCTTCTATCTTTGAGAAGTCACAGATGAGCTGCTGCAGTTGCTGCTCGTCTTCGACGATGGCTCCTCCGACTTTCACTACGGTTATTGTCATAAGTAATCAATAAAAATTAGCATTTATAATGCAATTAAGTAAGGAAGTGAAAAGTAAGAAAGTGAAAAGTGAAAAGTTTTATGTGCAAGGAAAACTGTGCGGCAGCACTCTTCACTTGTCACTTCCTTACTTGTCACTTCCTTACTTGACTATAAAAATAAATCTGCGCTACATGATATTTACGAGGCGCTTCACTCCATCTACGGTGATGCGAATCTTCTCGTAGTTGTCCATGAGGTCAACGTTGATGGTGTGACGGGCACGCGAGTAGAACGGCTCACGCTCAGCGAGATGCTCACGAATGTATGCCATGAGCTGCTCGTCGTTCTTGCCTAAGAGTAGCGGCCGCACACCCTTGCCCATGCGGAGATGCTTGGCGAGCACCTCCGGTGAGCATTGCAGATAGACGGTATCGCCCTGCTGGTTGAGATAGTCCATATTGTCGAAGAAGCACGGTGTGCCTCCTCCGCATGAGATGATGACGTCCTCGAACTCCGCCACCTCATGCAGCATATTGCGTTCTATCTCTCTGAAGCCCTCCTCTCCGCGCTCCTCGAATATCTGTGCCACGGTCTTGTGCATGCGGGTCTCTATGTACCAGTCGAGGTCGTAGAACATCAGGCCGAGGTCTTTGGCGAGAGCCTTGCCGACGGTTGTCTTGCCGGCGCCCATGTATCCTATGAGTATGATGCGTATCATGAATGCTGGTTTATTTCTTCTTTGATGCAACAGGATTGTTCACCACCTCCATGCACTCGTCGTAAGAGAGTTCAGCGACACGCTCGTGCAGAGCCTTTGGCAGACGATAGTTGGTGCCATCGTAGTTGATGTACGGTCCGTAGCGTCCGTTGAGGAGCTGCATCTTCGGATCCTCCTCGAAGGTCTTGATGTGTCGCTGGTCTTCCTCGCGGCGCTTCTCTGCTATGAGGTGTACGGCGCGCTCGAGGTCGATGTGCAATGGGTCGTCGCCCTTTGGCAGCGAGATATACTTGCGGTTGTGGAGGATGTAAGGTCCGAAGCGTCCGGCACCGATGGTGATGGTGTGACCCTCATAGAGTCCGAGGTTACGCGGCAGGGTGAAGAGCTCGAGGGCCTCGTTAAGCGTTATGGTCTCCATTGACTTGTCAGACGGCAGCTGTGCGAACCGAGGCTTCTCACGATCCTCTGCCGATCCTATCTGCACCACCGGTCCGTAGCGTCCTATCTTTACGAATACCGGTTTGCCGGTCTTAGGGTCAATGCCTATCTCTCGCTCTCCGGCCTTGTGCTCTGAGCGTGAGTTGAGCGTCTTCTGGACAGTAGGCTCGAAATCCTTATAGAACTCCTTAAGCATGGTGTGCCATCCCTCCTTGCCGTCGGCGATATCATCGAATTTCTCCTCCACCGTTGCCGTGAAGTTGTAGTCCATGATGTCCGGGAAGAATTTTATAAGGAAGTCGTTGACTACTATGCCGATATCTGTTGGCAGAAGCTTGCCTTTGTCAGAGCCGGCCATCTCTTTCTTGACTTTTGATGAGATGACATTGGCGCGTAATGTATCGACAACGTAAGTGCGCTCCTCGCCCTTCTTGTCGCCCTTCTGCACGTATTCGCGCTGCTGTATAGTAGAGATTGTCGGGGCGTATGTTGACGGACGTCCGATGCCGAGCTCCTCGAGCTTATGCACGAGTGATGCCTCGGTGTATCGCAGCGGAGACTGTGAGAATCTCTCCACGCTTGTTATCTCACGGCGGTCAAGTTGTTGTCCGACAGTGAGTTGTGGTAACTGATGCGTGAACTCGTCGTCCTGCTGCTCGTCGTCGCGGCTTTCGCTATAGACCTTCAGAAATCCTTCAAACTTCACTACCTCTCCCTGAGCCACGAACATCTCGTCAGCACCGCTGACGCTGATATTCACTATTGTCTTCTCCAGCTCAGCATCAGCCATCTGCGAGGCTATGGTGCGCTTGCGGATGAGATCGTACAGACGGCGCTCCTGCACCGTGCCCTCAATCTTCACCTTATCCATGTATGTCGGGCGGATAGCCTCGTGGGCCTCCTGTGCACCCTTCGACTTCGTCTGGTAGTTGCGCACGTGGCTGTATTCTGCTCCGAACTCCTTTGTTATCTCTTCCTTCGATGCTCCGAGACAGAGTTTAGAGAGATTGACGGAGTCAGTACGCATGTAGGTTATGAGACCGTTCTCGTAGAGGTGCTGAGCCACCATCATCGTCTGTGAGACGGTGAATCCGAGCTTGCGCGCTGCCTCCTGCTGCATGGTAGATGTGGTAAACGGCGGTGCCGGTGTGCGCTTCAGCGGACGCTGCTGGATGTCAGCGACTTGGAACTCTGATGCGCGGCATTTCTCGAGGAAAGCCTGTGCCTCCTCATGAGTGGTGAAACGCTTCTCGAGCTCAGCCTTCACCTCCACCGGGTGTCCGTCCTCTTCGATGGTGAAGATGGCGTTGATGCGGTAGTACGGCTCTGTGACGAAGTTCTGTATCTCACGCTCACGCTCCACGATGAGGCGTACGGCAACAGACTGCACGCGTCCGGCAGAGAGTGCCGGCTTAACCTTGCGCCACAGCACCGGAGAGAGTTTGAAGCCCACGAGACGGTCGAGCACGCGTCGTGCCTGCTGCGCATCGACGAGGTTCATGTCGAGATGTCGAGGGTTCTCGATAGCCTCGAGGATAGCGGGCTTGGTGATTTCGTGGAATACGATGCGCGAGGTCTTCTTCTCATCGAGGCCGAGCACCTCACAGAGATGCCATGAGATGGCCTCTCCCTCGCGGTCCTCATCGGATGCGAGCCATACCTTTTCGGCATTCTTCGCTTGCGTGCGTAGCTCGTTGACAAGCTTCTGCTTCTCTTCAGGTATCTCATACTCTGGTTCGAGTGAGTTGAGGTCGATACTGATTTCTTTCTTCTTCAGGTCGCGGATGTGTCCGTAAGACGACATCACTTTGAACTCCTTGCCAAGGAATTTCTCAATGGTCTTGGCCTTGGCGGGGCTCTCGACGATAACTAAGTTTTCTTTCATTATATCTTAATTAAATATGTTTGCGTATGTGTATGCGTACGTAATAATTCTGCTTACAAAGCGTTTCGGGGCGCAAAAGTACTCAGAATTTTTCTTTCCACCTTATTATATAGTGAAAAGTTATGATTTTTTAAGATATCGGGCGGCATTTGGTAACTACTCAGCTATCTATGTTTGCATGTAGCACAGAGACTCAGAGATTCA
>R12__coassemble_679_pt1 | contig 12900 bp, 7 predicted proteins | sample R12__metabat2_high_PE_039 | metagenome-assembled genome bin R12 | reverse complement strand
ATTTGGGGTAGATTGGCATCGTTGTATTCTCGGAGAATAATTCTCCGAGAGTGAGACGACAGATGAGCTGTAGACTGGCTGAGGCACTCACTTGTGGCTGATGATGGCCGATGGAGAGGCTGACGATGAGCGATGGAGAGGCGGATGACAGGCGATGGAGAGGATGATGGCGGGCTATGGCAAGGCTGATGATGGGTGATGGAGGGGCTGATGATGGACGATAGCAAGGATGATGAAAATGCATACATCCATGTAACACAAAAGGCGTGGCACACAGCAAGACTATGACATCTTGCAGTGTGACACGCCTTCAGAAGGTATGCTGATTGGGGTGATTATGCGGTGATGAGCTATTTTGCGGCTGGTGTCTGTGGTATCTGATACCACTCGCCCATCTCACGTGCAATAGCCTTACGCGAGTTGGTGGTGAAACCCGGACGCTTCACCGTTGCACCAAGGCCGTACTCAGAGCGCTTGAACTCTGTATGCAGACCGTCCTCGTCAACACGGAACGACCCTTCTACCTCGGGCTTGACCGCCATATCGTTGAACTTCGTGATGAGATAGACGGCCAGATCCTTCCAAGTCTTCATCATACGCTCGGCGCCTTGCTTGCTGTAGTCATTGAGATAGTCGGCACAGGCCTTGCTGCCACGGGTGTCGAGAATCTCTTTCGCCTTCTGCTCAATGATTGGCTGCTGGGCGAGGAAGTAGCTGTCGAGGCTGTCGCGTGCCTGCTGCAACGATGGGAACATCAGCGAATAGCGCGGATAGACCATATTGCTCACCCAGTTGCACACCCAGTAAGCGTTGTCCATTGAGAAGTGGAGCGCATCGGCACCTGGTGTATTGAAGCATGTCGGTTGCTCTGTCTGTGAGCAATACATCGGCACGAAGCTGGTCATGTTTGCCTCGTCATTGGCAAACCAGAAGACACCACCTATCTCGCGAGGCAGCCACGAACGCAACTGCGATACGAACACGAAGCCGGACTGCTGAGTGGATATCGGACGCTCGTTGAAATACTTCACGCCGTCAACCTCATATGCAAGTGGTGTCGGACGGTATGGCATGTCCCATACGCCTTGGCCTGGATCGTTGGCCTTGTCGAGAGCGAGTGGTGTGCCTTCAAAGTGGTCGCGCATGCCATTCTCCATATCACTGACGCCAAGTTTCTGCTTTGGCTTTATCCACAGTGGCATTGGCTTGGCATCAGGATCCTTGCCAAGAGCCCATGGAAGATATTCGTCGAAACCGCCCTCTGCCCAGTGATTGAAGAACGACCACACACGGGCGTCGCAGTGGCGGCGTCCACCGAAGTCGGCCTTGCCATAAGCATCAGCCCACGAGAAGTCGGCATCCTTGCCGGAGAACCATCCTTGCTTGCGTGCGAATGAGATGCAATCCTTAGAGAACATGCAGTCGGTGCCTACGACATAGCATCCGAGTTTCTTGTCGAACTTCTTTCCCTTCTGCGGGAAAGTGTAGATGCGGCTCTGGTTGGCGTGTGCGCAGATGCAGTCGTCCGGCACACGGCGGGCAACCCATACGACGCCCTTGGAGCCGGCGCCCTGTCCCATCATCTCCATGATCCATGCCTCATTAGGGTCGCAGATGGAGAATGTCTCGCCCTCAGAGTTATAGCCGTACTTCTCTGTCAGCGACGTCATGACGTGCAAGGCCTCGCGAGCGGTCTTCGAACGCTGTAGTGCGATGTATATGAGCGAACCGTAATCGATGATTCCTGTGGAGTCGCACATCTCTTCGCGACCTCCGTATGTCGTCTCGCCTATTGAGACTTGCCACTCGTTCATGTTGCCGACGACGTTGTAGGTGACAGGCGCCTCAGGGATTTCTCCCCAGTAACGGTTTGTGTCCCAGTCGTATATCTTGCGCATATCAGTAGCGGCATGTGTTGCTGCCGGATAGTGATAGAGGCCTATGAACATGCCGTAGGAATCGGCACTGTAGCTGAGCATGACAGAGCCATCCTTTGAGGCATTCTTGCCAACGATGAGGTTGGTGCAGGCCATTGATGGCAGCATGCTTGCTGCTAATATTGCTATAGCGAATAATTTCTTCATTATGTTAGTGGTTAACGCACAGACGCAGAGACACGACTGTATTCATATGGGTTATGACTACGTTCTTGCGTCTCTGCGTCTTTGTGTTCATTTATGTTTGATGATTATTGAAGCCGATGGGAATGGACATCATGCCCGATGAGCGTTGACATCATACCCGATGGGCTTACATATAGATGCCAAAGCCAATCTTGAGGCCGAAGGTAGAGTACTTGCCGTGATTGTTGAACGACTGATCATAGTAAACGGCAGGCTCTATGGTGCAATAGTGGTTGATGAAGAATGCATAACCTACCTCAATGCCCGGGAGAACGTCATTATGGAACTTGCTGTCCATGTTGTAATAGTGCTTGTACTTTGCGTTGACACCAAGGTAAATGCCGTTCTGTATGATGTAGTAGCGAGCACCAACACCTACCTCAAGGTCGGTGTTGCGCTTTGCTTCCTCGGTCTGAGTGTTGAGACCTACGCCGGCAAGCACCATCCAGTTGTCCATGAAGCAATAGCCAGCCTTGGCGCCGACGCCGAGGTTGAGGCCCTTCTCTCCACTATAGTTGAGGCCGAGGCCTGTCACAGATGCACTGCCGTACATCTTGCCTTCTTCAAACTGAGCACTTGCTGTGATTGTCATCAGCACTGCTACGAGGGTCAATAAATACTTTTTCATGTCTTTGTTTAATGTTTTGCGTAATTATGATATTGGGTTAGACTTCTTGTTCTTAAAGAAGATGGCGATGGCGATGACACCTGCAAGGATACCGATGGCATAGCTGATGGTCTCTGGGAGATGCATCGCCTGCTTAGAGATGCAGAGGAATGTGGCCGAGACAACGGTCATGAAGACTGCCGGAATGAGAGATATCCAGTAGTTCTTCTGCTTCTTGCTGAGATATACGGTGATAGCCCATAGCGTGAAGACTGACAGTGTCTGGTTGGCCCATCCGAAGTATTTCCAGATGATGTTGAAGCCATCCTTGTTCTCCATCTGCCAAATGAGGAGCGCTATTGTGGCCGCAAACATCGGGATGCAGATATATAGTCGCTTGCGGATAGGCTTCTGATCCATGCCGAGGAACTCCGCGATGATGAGTCGGGCAGAGCGTAATGCCGTATCGCCACTGGTGATAGGGGCAGCCACTACGCCGAGAATGGCAAGCACACCACCTGCAACACCGAGCCAGCTGTTACACATCACCATCACAACTTCAGCGGCATTGCCGAAGATCTGGGTTATGCCGTCGCCGGCAGCAAGGCGTGCCTCAACGTCGGCAAGCTGCTGAGGAGCAGTGGCCGCGAGCACCTCGCGCCATCCGTCAGCATAGAAGAAATAGCTTGAGACGGTGGCCCAGACGAGTGCTACGATGCCTTCTGTAATCATCGCGCCATAGAATATCGGGCGGCAGTAGCATTCGGCACTCACACAACGTGCCATGAGCGGCGTCTGGGTGGCATGGAAACCGGAGATGGCTCCGCAGGCGATGGTGACGAAGAGTGCCGGGAAGAGCGGGTCAGGATCCTTTATGCCGAGGCGCTCGATGCCCATATTGCCAAGGCCATCCCATAGCTCTGGCAGAGCAGGGAAGTGAACGAAGAGCATCACCATGAGGCCGAGGGCCATGAAGATGAGCGCAAAGGCGAAGAGCGGATATATCTTGCCGATAATCTTGTCGACAGGCATCATCGTGGCGATGATATAATATGCGAAGATGACTATTATCCACAGCAGCAGATTGCCGAGGGCACCGTCACCGAACCCCTTACAGAGTGACGCCATCAATGAGGCCGGACTGAGCACGAAGACAGCACCTACCATGACGAGAAGCAATATCGAGAAGATGAGCATCACCTTCTTTGCACCGCCTCCGAGGTATGTGCCGATTATCTCAGGCAGACTCGCTCCGCTCTTACGTATGGAGAGCATGCCAGACAGATAGTCGTGCATGGCACCGGCGAAGATACAGCCCAAGACAATCCACAGGTAGGCCGCCGGACCATACCAGATGCCCATGATGGCTCCGAAGATAGGGCCTGTGCCTGCGATATTGAGGAACTGAATCATGAATATCTTCCATCCTGGCAGTACGATATAGTCCACACCGTCATTTAATTTGGAGGATGGTGTCTCACGATCGTCAGGACCGAAGACTTTCTCGACATACTTGCCATAGAAGCAGTAGCCGAGGACAAGGGCGATAAGAGATATAATGAATGTTATCATAAGAATTGTCCCACCTAATCTCCCCGAGGGGATGAATGTTTAGACACTTAATTCCGCAACTTGATTCTTGCAGTTTACTTCTTTTTAATCATAAATATAATTGCCAGTATTACGGCAAAGGCCACGCCCGCGATGTTGGATATCATCGGGCTAAGCTGGAAGCCTTCTGGTGCCACGAGAATGTATGACAGGCAGGCCCACGACATCCACATGGCTGGTATCATAGTGATGATGTATGGCTTTTTGTTGTTGGCAAGCCACATGGTGATAGCCCAGAAGGTGATGATAGACAGGTCTTGATTGAACCAGAAGAGGTATCTCCACAGCACATCGAAACGCACGAACATCAATATGGTGCTGAGAGCGAAGATAGGCAGGGCTACCATGCAACGCTTCACGAATGACTTCTGTCCTATGTGCAGCATGTCAGAGACAATGAGTCTGGCACTACGGAATGCAGTATCGCCTGTTGTGATAGGTGCAGCAACAATGCCAAGAATGACAAGTATGGTGCCTGCCACGCCTAACCATGAAGAGCAGAGGGCATTGACGACAATAGCAGGGTTAGGATTGCTGTTACCTCCATTTGTCATAACAGCCCATAGACGACCGTACGGTGTGGTGGTGTCAACGTCATAGCCCTGTGCGAAATTTATCGAAGAGATATCGAAGGAATCAGCAAACTTTATCGTTGCGGCACACCAGATGATAGCCATTATGCCCTCGGTAATCATAGAGCCGTAGAAGACGAATCGGCCGTTCTTCTCATTCTTGATACAACGCGCCATCAGCGGGCTCTGCGTTGCATGGAATCCACTCACGGCACCGCAGGCGATGGTGATGCACAGTCCTGGCAAGACAGGAATGCTGCTGGCAGGATGTGACACGTTGAATGCCTCGGTCATCTCAGGGATATTGCCCGGTTCAACAAAGATGGCCCCAAAGACCGCCAGCGCCATGATGAGCATGGCAATACCGAAGATTGGGTATATTCGACCTATTATCTCGCCGATAGGCAGCATAGTGGCAATGAAATAATACACTAAGATGATGACGAGCCAGAACATTGGCTCACAGACGATAGACGTACCCATCCCGGCAGAAGTGGAGAACATATTGGCCAGCAGTCCGGCAGGTGCTGTCGTGAAGGCTGCTCCGACGAGAACCATCAAAATCAGAGAGCATGCACGCATGACATTGCGGACAGAATTGCCCAGCTCGTCGCCGACGAACTCAGGCAAGCTGGAACCTCCTCTGCGCAGGCTTATCATGCCCGAGAGATAGTCATGAACGCTACCTCCGAAGATACATCCAAGAACTATCCATATATACGCTCCAGGACCGAAGAGTATGCCTTGTATAGCACCAAAGATAGGTCCGGTACCGGCTATGTTAAGGAATTGTATGAGATAGACACGCCATGTAGGCATCTCGATGTAGTCCACACCGTCATTCATTGTGTGGCATGGCGTAGGTCTGTTCTTATCAACCCCGAAGACACGCTCAATAAACACAGCATACGTAAAGTAGCCGATGATGAGCAGCAGAATAGACGCAATAAATGTAATCATAATGTGTTATATTATGCAATAGCATTGACACCTAATGTGGCAGGCATAGTGCAAGGAATCGTAACGAGTCTCTTCAGGCCACTTCTGTTAGCCCCGACAGCAAGAGCAACCAAGCGGCCCTACCCCGTGGTCTATCATTGATGATATTTCTACGGTAGTTGGAGGGGGGCCGTTGGGTTGCAAGTTTATTTACTTAATGATATCGCATCCCATGTATGGCACGAGTGCAGCAGGCACGCGGATGCCGTCCTCTGTCTGGTTGTTCTCGAGGATGGAAGCGACGATGCGAGGGAGAGCGAGCGCTGAGCCGTTGAGAGTATGGCAGAGCTCCGGCTTCTTTGCGCCTTCCTTACGGTAGCGGCACTTCAGGCGGTTGGCCTGGTATGTATCGAAATTAGATACCGAGCTGACCTCGAGCCAGCGCTTCTGAGCCTCAGAATAGACCTCAAAGTCATAGCAGATGGCACTTGTGAACGACTGGTCGCCACCGCAGAGACGCAGTATGCGGTATGGGAGCTCAAGCTTCTTGAGCAGTCCCTCGACATGGTCGAGCATCTCCTTGTGGCTCTCTGCAGAGTGCTCCGGAGTATCGATGCGTACAATCTCTATCTTTGAGAACTCATGCAGACGGTTCAATCCGCGGACATCCTTGCCGTAAGAGCCAGCCTCGCGGCGGAAGCACTGAGTGTAAGCGCAGTTCTTGATAGGCAGGTCCTTCTCGTCGAGGATAACGTCGCGGTAAATGTTTGTCACCGGCACCTCGGCTGTAGGGATAAGATAGAAGTCGTCAATCTCACAGTGGTACATCTGGCCCTCCTTGTCAGGGAGCTGTCCTGTGCCGTATCCAGAGTCCTGGTTGACAACTGTCGGCGGCATGATTTCGGTGTATCCTGCCTTGTTAGCCTCAGCGAGGAAGAAGTTGATGAGTGCTCGCTGCAGCTGTGCTCCCTTGCCGATATAGACAGGGAATCCAGCGCCTGTGATCTTCACACCGAGGTCGAAGTCGATGAGGTTGTACTTCTTTGCGAGCTCCCAGTGCGGCAGCTTCGCTGTCTCTACTACAGGGTTGGCATCCCAGTTGCCTACGGTGTCCTTTCCGACGACACACTCCTTGAGGTTAGACTTCACCACCCAGTTGTCCTCGGCGCATGTACCCTCCGGCACCTCGTCATAAGGAATGTTAGGGATAGTGCAGAGTAGAGCCGTCATCTCCTGCTCGGCAGCGACCTTCTGCTCATCAAGGGCCTTTGACTGCTCCTTGAGTTCAGCGACCTTTGCCTTGGCAGCGTCAGCGGCTGCCTTGTCGCCCTGCTTCATGAGCTTGCCAATCTCGCCGGCGAATTTCTTCTGCTCAGCGAGGAGGGCATCAGCCTGCTGCTGTGTCTCACGGCGCTTCTTGTCGATGGCGAGGACATTGTCGATAGCTTCCTTAGCACCCTTGAAGTGCTTCTTCTCCAGACCAGCGATGACGCGGTCGTATTCTTCGGTTATGAGTTTTAATGTTAACATGTTTATAGTGTTGTTGATTTCTTATACCTTATTATATATATTAGAGACCGGCTCCGTGGCACTTCTTGAACTTCTTGCCAGAGCCGCAAGGACATGGGTCGTTAGGACGCGGTGTCTTGCTGCGTATGATCGGCGTGCGGTTGACAGGCTGCTGCTGTTGCTGAGTAGCCTGCTGCATCTGCTGCTGCGTCTCCGACATCTCGTTCTGAGTAGGGTTGTCGGCATCGACCTTTGTCTCCTGATAGCGCTGCTGGTGCTCCTCCGGAGCTGCCTCCTGCACATCCTGCGGCTGCTGCTCTGGCAACTGTCCGCGCATGAGGACGCTTGCCATGCGGTCGTTCATCTCAGAGATCATGTTGTCCCAGAGCTTCACCGACTCGAGCTTGAAGATAAGGATAGGGTCCTTCTGCTCGTAGCTGGCATTCTGTGAAGAGTGCTTTAGCTCGTCGAGCTGACGGAGGTTCTCCTTCCATGAGTCGTCGATGATGCGTAGCATGACGGTCTTCTCAAACTGCTTGACTACCGAGCGACACTCTGTCTCATAGGCCTCACGCAGGTTGCAGGCAAGCTGGTAAGTATGCTTGCCATCGGTTACAGGCACGATGATGCGCTCGAAGATGTGTCCCTGCTCCTCAAAAACCTTTGATATTACCGGCATCGCGGTCTCACGTATGCGTGTTGTCTTACGCTCGAAGGCCTCCATGACGATGCCGAACGACTTCTCCTCGAGTTCAGCGAAGTTGCCGCCCTTGAACTCCTGCTCAGAGAACGGACACTCCACGGCGAAGACCTTGAGGAACTGCTCGCGGCATCCGATGTAGTCGTTGTTCTCGATGATGGCTACGCAGCGGTCCCAGAGGAGGTTTGCGATGTCCATACCGATACGCTCACCCATAAGTGCGTGGCGGCGCTTCTCATATATTACGGTACGCTGCTTGTTCATGACGTCGTCGTACTCGAGCAGACGCTTGCGGACGCCGAAGTGGTTCTCCTCGACTTTCTTCTGTGCACGCTCGATGGCATTGGTAATCATCGACGACTCGATACGCTCGCCCTCCTTGAATCCGAGGCGGTCCATGACGCTTGCGATGCGCTCGCTTGCGAAGAGTCGCATGAGCTTATCCTCGAGCGAAACGTAGAATACAGACGATCCTGGGTCGCCCTGTCGTCCTGCACGACCACGCAGCTGGCGGTCAACACGGCGTGACTCATGACGCTCGGTGCCTATGATAGCGAGTCCGCCAGCCTCCTTCACTTCCTTTGAGAGCTTGATATCGGTACCACGGCCTGCCATGTTTGTCGCGATGGTTACCGCACCGAGCATGCGCTCCTGCTGCTTGCCATCGACCATGACAAATCCCTTTGTCGACTGACCTGCGAGTGCCACGATGTCTGCCTCCTTCTGATGCAGCTTTGCGTTGAGCACCTGATGAGGTATATTGCGCATCTTGAGCATACGCGAGAGGAGCTCAGAAATCTCGACGGATGTCGTACCGACGAGCACCGGACGTCCCGACTCACGCATCTCTACAATCTCCTCGATGACAGCGTTATACTTCTCGCGGGCGGTCTTATAGACACGATCGTCGAGGTCGAAGCGTGCTACCGGACGGTTGGTAGGAATCTCCACGACGTCGAGTTTATATATATCCCAGAACTCTCCAGCCTCTGTGATGGCGGTACCGGTCATACCTGCGAGCTTATGATACATACGGAAGTAGTTCTGCAGGGTGATGGTAGCGAAAGTCTGCGTAGCGGCTTCTACTGTGACATGCTCCTTAGCCTCGACAGCCTGATGCAGTCCGTCGCTCCAGCGCCGACCTTCCATGATACGTCCTGTCTGCTCATCGACGATTTTCACCTGTCCGTCGATAACGACATATTCATCGTCCTTGTTGAACATGCAGTACGCCTTGAGGAGCTGCTGAAGGGTGTGTACACGCTCAGACTGTACAGCATAGTGCGCCATGAGCTCGTCCTTGCGGTCTATGCGCTCTTCCTCCGAGAGTCCCTTCTCAGCCTCGAGTGCAGAGAGTTCAGCTGCAATATCTGGCAATACGAAGAGGTCGTCCTGCTTAACCTGATCAGCCAGCCATGCCGTACCCTTGTCCGTAAGGTCGCAAGAGTTAAGCTTCTCATCGACGACGAAATACAACGGCTCGACAGCTTCCGGCATGTGACGGTTGTTGTTCTCCATGTAGTGCTCCTCAGTCTTAAGCATGCCGGCCTTGATGCCCTCCTCAGAGAGATACTTGATGAGTGGTTTGTTCTTTGGCAGCGCCTTGAATGAGCGGTACAGCGAGAGGAAACCTTCGGTGAGCAGAGGCTCACCCTCCTTCTTCTTTCCCTCTTCCATGAGGCGGTTACCCTCCGTAATCTTCGACTTGGCGTCGGCAAGATACTGCGTGGCGAGCTGGCGCTGGACACCTACGAGCTTCTCTACGAGAGGCTGATACTCCTCAAACATCTGGTCGTCGCCCTTTGGCACCGGACCAGATATGATCAACGGGGTACGTGCATCGTCGATAAGCACGGAGTCAACCTCATCGACAATGGCGTAGTTATGACGTCGTTGCACGAGGTCGTCAGGCGACAATGCCATGTTATCACGCAGATAATCGAAGCCGAACTCGTTGTTCGTACCGAACGTGATGTCGGCGTTGTAAGCACGTCGACGCTCATCGGAGTTAGGCTGATGCTTGTCGATGCAATCTACGGAGAGTCCGTGGAACTCGTAGAGCGGACCCATCCACTCCGAGTCACGCTTTGCGAGATAGTCGTTGACGGTGACGACGTGTACGCCATTGCCTGTCAGCGCATTGAGGAATACCGGCAGAGTAGCAACGAGTGTCTTACCCTCACCGGTTGCCATCTCAGCAATCTTGCCTTGGTGTAGCACCGTACCGCCGAAGAGCTGGACGTCATAGTGCACCATCTCCCATTTCAAGTCGTTGCCGCCGGCTGTCCAGTGGTTGTGGTATATTGCCTTGTCTCCGTCGATGGTGACAAAGTCTTTGTTCGGGTCAGCCGCGAGATCGCGGTCCATATCGGTAGCTGTGACGATGGTCTCCTCGTTCTCTGCGAATCTGCGTGCCGTCTCCTTGACGATGGCGAAGGCAGTCGGCATGACGTCGTTGAGAGCCTCCTCGTAGAGCTCAAGGATCTCCTTGTCGAGCTTGTCGATCTGGTTGAATATCGGCTCACGCTCGTCGAGCGGTGTCTGCTCGATTGTAGCCTTGAGCTCGTCAATCTGCTTCTGCTTGTCGACTCCCTTCTCGTGGATGTACTGCTGGAGCTCCTTTGTCTTTGCGCGGAGCTGGTCGTTGTCGAGCTTCTCCACATCGGCATAAACTGCCTTCACCTTCTCAACGAATGGCTGGATAAGCTTCATGTCGCGTGATGACTTGTTGCCAAACACCGACTGTAAAATTTTCATGAATCCCATTGTATGCTTGTTTTTTTTGTTCGTAATGATGAGCATGCAGGCTTCTTATGTGTGTGCGCCTGCGTACTATAATAATCAATTAGGGTGCAAAGTTAATAATAATTTTTGAAATAACCGCTTTTTCTTATAGAAAATTAGTACAAACTATTATTTTTGCAAGCATTTGGGGCTCTTATGCGTATGGTTTTGGTGATTGTCGGTGCTATTTGGCCGACAGTTACTGGTGAAGTGACTACCGAAGGTTTGACGTTGTGTCCGTAGATGACTATCGGGAAGAGGAGGCCTTGCTGGCTCCAGTGTTTCTGTTGCTGGTTATCCTCGTTGAGGACTTTCCATCCCGGCGCCGTCTCGAGAATGATATCTCCGCATACATCGACGTTGTATCCGTTGCGTATGAGACGCAGCTGCGGGTCTGTTGCCGTCGATAGCGACAGCGCGGTATATACGTCGCGGACGCCGTCAGACATGAGTAGCATCTCGCGTGAGCGCTCGAGCACCTGTCCGAGTGTAAGGCGCTTCTGCTCAAGGAGTTTGTGATTGAGATAGATCTGGTTGTCTTTGTATCCCTCGACGTAACGGTTCTGTCCGTAGAGCGCTCCGAGATACATATTCAGGAGGTTGCTGGTGCGATTTATGAAGACTGTTCCGGCCGGCACCTTATATGCCTGATAATCTGTCGGTTGCTCGTCGAAATACCCCGTTGAGGTAAGGACGAAGAGGACATTCTGCTTGCCAAGCTGCTTCTCTATTGCCACGACGAGATTGCTGATGGTCTCGTCGAGGCGGACGTATGTATCCTGCAGCTCTGCCGTTACCTCGCTGACGGGCTTGTGTCGGAATGTCCCGGCGTAGTAGTGCAGCTGCAGGATGTCCGTCAGACGGTCGTTGCCGAGCTGTGCAGAGGTGACACATTGGCGTGCCAGCTCAGTTATCTCGTTGTTTATCAGCGCCGAAGTAAGGAAGTCGGTGTAGCGGGTGTTACCATTGAACGAATACGAGAATGCCTTCTGCGGCTTCGGCGTGAGGAAGTACTGGTAGTTCTGTACGGCATCACTCTTTGCGCGCCACGTCATCGTGCGCATCTTCTGCGACGGTGCGTTGCGCTTGTTGTATTGCACCATCCAGTCAGGCAGCGCCTTGCCGTAGTAGGTCGAGGTGGTCCAGTTGCCCGTCATGGCATCTATCCACAGCGCTCCGTCGGCGGAGTGTCCGCCTCCGATGACGGCGGCGTCGCAGTCTGTTGCGATGCTATATACCTTGCCTCCGTTCTGCGTGGCAATCTTCAGTTCGTCGGCGATGGATGAGACGACGATGTTAGATGGCACCGGAGCGTTGGTGCGCTGTGTGAGCAGCGATGCCTGCTCGGTGGTGCACAGCTGCGGCCGCAGCGTCTTTCGCGACAGCCATTCGTTGGCAGGTATGCCATTATAATATGGTGTTGTGCCGGTCGTCAGCGACGCTATTGCCGACGATCGGTCTACGGGCGTGAAGTCATAGGATGCATTCTGGAACACCATGCCTTGCGCCATGAGGCGCTTGAAGCCTGTCTCGCAGTATAGCGGCATGAAGGCTTCGAGGTAGTCAGAGCGCAGTTGGTCGATGCAGATGTTTACGACGAGGCGCGGCGGTTCCGCCGTCGCCGGTCGTGACGCCACCGTTGTCTGGGCGTCGGCCTCGGCAGCGGCGAGCATCGATAGTAGCAGTATGTAGATGTATTTGTTCATTTTTCTGAGTGTGTTAGTGGCGGGGCGATGGGTGGAGGGTGGTTGTTTTTCTCGGAGATACAATCTCCGAGAGTGGGACCACGGCGGGTGGCGACAACTTGGCAGATGCCAGGTAATGGAGCGAATAAATCACAAAGAAAATATTAGAAAATTCTATCCGTGTGATATGGAATATTATCTGCGCGATATGGAAAATTCTATCCGTGTGATATGGAATATTATCTGTGCGATATGGAAAATTCTATCTGTGTGATATGGAATATTATCTGTGCGATATGGAAAATTCTATCTGTGTAATATTACTCTGTCAGGGGCGCATATTTATGCACTATTGCGCGTTGTATTTAAA
>R12__coassemble_669_pt1 | contig 13009 bp, 5 predicted proteins | sample R12__metabat2_high_PE_039 | metagenome-assembled genome bin R12 | reverse complement strand
AAACAAGTCAATGTTTATTTATGTTCGATTAATGTTGTTGATGTTGAGCTTGTAATGTTACGAGATTTACTATTTTAAGTATTTACAAATTCTTGTATGACACTATCTCATTCATCGCACAATCTTACGGCCATTGCGGATAATGATGCCTCGATGAGAGCGCTGAACCTCATCCGACAGCCGCATGCCTTGCAGATTATATGCTCCGGCATAGCCAGCTCTTGATGCCGACATCTCATCGTCATCATCAACAACCTCAGAGATGCCATCAGCAACAGCGAGATTAGCCTCTACTACCATAGAATAGCACGAAGGCATGGTTATCTCAAGAGTATTGCCTGGATAGTCGGTGACCGTCTTGCCAGTGGATGTCTGCAAGGTTACTGTCCATTTATCAACATTATATGGCATCACACCATCATGGACATCAGCCTTTGGAGAGCCTTTCAGCGTAATCTTACGACCGGCAAAGAACTTGCCATCAAAGACGCCGCTTGATAGAGTGACGCCATTGAACTGGATATCCACTCCGGCAAGTGCAGACGCCTGAGCATCGGCATTGATCTTCATGACGATAGGCGAATTGAGACTGTAGTAGTTGCCAAGCTGCGTATAGTAGTCGGCCGTGCGATTCTTCAGCCATCGCTGTGCCTGGGATAGTTCAGAAGAATAGTTTGGCCACCACTCATTTATGAGCTTGCGATGGTAAGGATACTCTGTGCGTATCTGCTCATACATAGGATCCCAGACGGCACGCACACCTTTCTCATTGAGGAAATCTCCCATATATATGCAGGTACGGTCGATGAACTCCCGATAGAAGTCTGCATCCTCCATGAGACGGCGGAAGAGGCGTGTGGCATCGTAGGTATTTGCCCAAGCGCGGTTGCTGTCGTAGCTGGGATTATAGAGCCATTGTATTGTCTTATAGGCGTAAGACGAATTGTAGAGACCGAGTCCGAAGTCTGTATCTTTTGCCACAAAGCGCCAGCGGCCACCCTCCTCTGTGGGTCGCCACATGCAGATATTGTTGCCAGGCCAATCCTGATTGTTGAAGTACATATCCATGATGAACATATTGATGAACTCTGTGCAGTCCATCAGCTTATTATATTCATCGTAGGTATGGCCATGCTCGGTATAGAAGGTCTGGAAGGCTGTCCAGTTGTCCTTTGTGCCTGTCTTCAGGTCGTTCCAGTTCTCAAGCATGTCAATATCCTCGAGGCCATCGTAGTTGGTGTAGATATTGTCCTCATTAGAGCGCTCACGGATATTGAGCATGCCCTTGTATGTGCCGTTGATGAAAACAATGGCTGGACGCCACGCCTGCCAGTCAAGATCACAATGTGATGCCATCGCGCGCTGGATGATGGCATCGCGCATGTAGAGGTAGTCAAAATCGTTACCTGCATTACGCAGAAGGAATGACTTATACTCCGTCATGCCCGGACGCTGGTCGGGGAAGAACTCATAGCTGAAGCGCTTTGTGCCAAAACGCTTGTTGGCATATACGGCGAGAGACTTCAGCTGGTTGCTGCGAGTGGCTCCGCCCTGTACACGCGTCTCGCAGAGCTGGTTGATGACACTCTGTGAGCCGGCATTCTCAAAGAATTCTATGTTTATAGGGCGACGCCAGTCATACTCGTAGTTCTTCTTGCTGGAGTTGTAGGTGCCATCGACATATATGCCTACACGATTGTCGTTGAAGTACTTATCAGCCGTGACGATGCTTACGACAGGCAGCGTCACATCACGTCCTAAGATGAGATAAGAGTGTGTAGTGGCTGTAGGCGACTGCCAACCGCTGCAGAAGAGACGGGCACGCACCACGGTATTCTTGGTGATGGAGAGGGGCGACGAATACAGCGGGCTTGCCAATGTCGGCGTGGTGCCATTGAGCGTATAGCGGATGACGGTGCCTTCAGGCACTCCTGCCGGCAGAGACAATGTCAGCTGGCGGGCAGCACTCTGCGAGAGGACACTACCCGTAAAGGAGAATATCGGTTCTGGAAGGATATCTGCCGACACGCCACCATGATTGGGAGAACCAGGAGTGGCGGTAAGCATGAAGTTTGGCTTGCCGGTGCCATCTTTCTCAAGGCCATAGGAGATATCGGGTGCAAGCATCTTCGGTATCTTCGTGTATGAATCTGACAACGTACCATTCTGGAAGAGATAGACAGCTCCGTTCTTGCCACTGTCAAGGCGGAAGTCAGTATGCCGGCCGTTGGACTCCTTATCGCAATAGATAACGACATACTGATGAGACGCCACCGTCTGTGATGGCAGCTGCCATGCTTCTGAGACAGCGTCGGTGATACCTATTTTATATAGTGAAAGGTTGACAGCATCGGTACCAGCATTATATAGCTCCACCCACGAGTCCGGGAACTCGTTGATGTCGTCCATCAGGCACTCTACATTTGACTGCATCACCTCGTTGATCACCAGCTGTGCCTTGCAGCATGCTGCCGACATAAGCACTAGGCTTGCTAACAGTATTCGTCTCATCAGTATCATTATCTATTAATGCTATTACGCAATCATCAGTTGAAGAAGATATACATGCCCACCATGACGATGACGAGGAGTATCCATGAGATGATTACTCCGCGAGAGGTCTTCTCCTCCACGACCTTCATGGCGTGATGTTCCTCAGCAGTCTTGTCGAAGAGGCTTACGCACATCATCATAACTACAAGCACACAGAAGAGGATGAAGGAGAGCATCATGAAGTGCATGCTCTCTGTGGCGCCAGGGATGACCCACAGATAGCAGATGCCAGTGGTGATGCTGAGGATGGTGCCGAGCGAGAGACACATATTTGCTGCTAACGTGGTACACTTCTTCCAAAATACGCCCATAACAAAGACGGCAGCCATAGGAGGAGCGATGAATGAGAGCACAGACTGGAAGACATTGAAGAGATCCATGCCCTTGATATTATCCACCGCTATGGTGATGACGATAGACACGAGGGCACCAAGGATGGTTACAATATGTCCCGTGCGGCTTATCTCTGCTGCCGAGGCATTGGGGTTGACATTCTTAACGTAGATATCCATGGTGAACACCGTAGAGAGGGCATTCAGCGATGAGCCGATGGTAGAGACGAGGGCTGCCGTGAGGACAGCCATCACCAGACCTACCATGCCCATTGGGAAGAGTTTCATCACGAGTGTCATATATGCGTTGTCAGCCTCTATCTCCATAGCTCCGAAGAATCCTGTGCGGGCGAGGGCGAAGCATACGATACCTGGCACAATATATATTGCGACATCAAGAATCTTAAGCCAACCGGTGAGGTTGGTGCCTTTCTGACCTTCGTTAAGATCCTTGGCGGCAAGGACAGGCTGTACCATCGACTGGTCGGTACACCAGAACCAAAGGCCAGAGATAGGATAGCCGAGGAGTATCGGCAGCCAGTAGTAGCCGGGCAGGTCTTCCTTTGAGCGGAAGAGATCCCAGTATTCTGACGGCACGATGTTCGGGTCGGCGAGCTTGCTGATGCCTCCGAAGAACGAGCCATCGCCAAGGGTGCAGATACCCACGATAGTAAGAGTGGCAGAGACGACGATGAGCAACACCATCTGATAGACATTGGTATATGCCACAGCCTTCAAACCACCGAGGATGGTGAAGAAAGCTGAGATGGCAAGGAGGATGAGTGCAGAGAGCCACATCGGTATGCCAAACACCTGACGTATGAGGACGCCACCGGCAAAAAGCGTGAGGGCGAGCCATGAGATAAGCACGGTAACGATGGTATACCATGCGAGGATGCTACGTGTTGACTGGCCGAAACGGCGCCCCATGAACTCTGGCAGAGTATTGATCTTCTCGCCGAGATAGCGTGGTGCGAAGACAAAGGCGAGGAGGCCTATAAAGATAAAAGCATACCATGCGTAGTTGCCGGACACGATACCTGTGGCGAAGCCTGCAGAGGCAGAGGCGATGAGCATCGACGGTCCGACATTGGTGCCCCACATAGAGAATCCGATGTGGTACCACTTCAGCGAACGCGAGGCAAGAAACTTGCCTTGTCCCTCACCCGACTTGCGGCTTGCCCAAAGGCCTATGGCTATGAGGACGATGAAATATCCTATGAGTATCGCCCAGTCAAGGGCTTGCAATGAATCTGCTATCATAATATTAATAAGGTACAAAGGTTATTTAAGAAAAGTGGAAAGTGGAAAGTGTAAAATGGAAAGTTATGATTACACCGTCTACTCAATATGAGCCTGGTATTATTTTGAGATATAGCAACCATGGAGCTTAGTAATCACAACTTTCCATTTTACACTTTCCATTTTCCACTTTTATTTAGCAATAAAGACGTTTAGACTTTCATTGCCACTATTTAATACTTGCTGGATGTGTCGTAGCCGAGACGTTCCATCTCAAGGGTAGCCCAGAGGAATGGTCCAATGCCCTTGGCGTCGTTGTCGCGGATAGGCTCAGACATATAGTACTCAAACGAGCCATCGCGGTTAGGCGACTTCTCAGGGCCGAGTCCGCTGACAGAGACGCCCTCAGCGAGTGAGATGGTAGGCATCTGCGAAGCAGCACCCTTCTGTGGAGCATCAATGCGGAGGAAGTTGTTGATGATGCCCTTGTAAGCACGTATGCCTGCCTGACGTACGCTGTCGTCGAGATATCCGAGGCGTGCGCCCTTGAGCATGCAGTAAGCGAACATCGATGTCGCTGTTGACTCGATATAGTTCTCCGGACGGTCAGTAACGTCCATGACATCATACCAGCAGCCCGTAGCCTTGTCCTGATACTGCATGCAAGCCTTCATGGTCTTGTTAAGCATATCGATGACCTCCTGGCGGCGTGCATAATCCTTTGGCAGATAATCGAGAATCTCTATCTGTGCCATAGCAAACCATCCCATAGCACGAGCCCATGTGTGCTGGCTCTGTCCGGTCTCTTTGTTAGCCCAGAACATGCCATGCTTAGAGTCCCAAGCGTGCTTCCAGAGGTTTGTCTTCGGGTCGTATGTGCGGGCGTCAGTCATGGTTATCTGATTGACGATATCGTCATAGTATGCCGTGAGCTCAGCCTGCTGCTTCTTGTTCAGCACGAGATTGCCCTTCTTGTCCTTCTTTATCTTCTGAGCCTTTGCAGGCACGCCCTTATTAGCTACGGTGAGACCGAGAGCCGTCATATAAGGAGCTGCCATCGTCTTATAAGGCAGTCCCATGAAGATGCCGTCGAGCCATACCTGATCGTGATATATCTGCTTGTGCCAGTACACGCCCTCGTCGGTGCGTGGCTGATTGATGAGCTGACGGAAATACTCCTCGAGAGCGAGCTGCACGCCCTTGCGAGGTGAGAGTGAGTCAACACGGAAGATGAAGTGTGCCGTGCGGATATTGTCAAGGTTGAAGTCTTCATACTTGAAGCCTGTAGTCTTGCCCTCGTCGCTGATCATCTGTGCCGGGAAGTCCATGCAGTATTTCTTGATAGCCTCATTGCCCTCTGGGTGAGCATAGTAGGTGTCGAGCATGCCCTCGAGCTCAATGCCCATGACATACGACCACTTTCCCTTCGGATGCTTCTGTGCATCGGTGAAGTCCAGATAGATAGAGTTTGGCGTGCGCTGCATCTCAGAGTATGTCAGCCACTCAGCGTAGCTCTTGAATGGCATCTTGTCGAGGACGACAGAGCCAGTGGTATTGATAGGCTTGCCATTGACCTTGACATTGTCGAAATAGATGTTATGGCAACGGTTCTCACGGAGGAACGGCTTGTCGCTGACTCCGTTGAACTCACAGTTGCGAACATGTATGTCATAAACAGCATCCTTCTCCTTGATGCCGTTGATCTGAATGCCATACTTTGACTTCTGGCATGTGACATTCTCCATCCATACGTTATGAACATAAGGAATATGTCCGCGCTCAGACTGCTCCTTAGGCTGATAGTTGATATTGATGCGGAGGACAGACTCTCGGCACTCGCCGACGGTGACGTTACGCATGTAGATATTCTTTGTCTCACCGCCACGGCAGGTGTTGGTCTTCAGACGGAGCACGCGTTCGAGGTTTGGTGAAGACATCTTGCAGTTCTCTGCGAAGACGTTCTCTACGCCGGCAGAAATCTCAGAGCCTATGACGACGCCGCCATGACCATCTTCCATAGTACAGCCACGGATGATGACATTCTTTGTTGGGCGTCCGTCACGGCGTCCGTCAGCATTACGTCCGGACTTTATGGCGATGCAGTCGTCGCCGGTATGGAAGATACAGTTCTCGATGAGCACGTTCTCACAAGACTCCGGGTCGCAGCCGTCACCGTTAGGTCCCTCGTTTACCACGCGGACGTTACGGACGGTGATGTTCTTTGAGAACAATGGGTGCATAACCCAGAAAGGCGAGTCAATCATCGTGACGCCCTCAATGAGGATATTCTCAGAGTTGACGAGGTTGACGAGCTGCATGCGCAGACCCTTGCCCATGCCGAAGATACGCTGGTCGGTAGGCACGCCTTCGTCGCACATCTTCTGCAGGAGATCACGATAGCCCAAGGTGTTGCCGTCCTTAGGATACTTGCAGTCTTCCTTTGTCTTGCCCTCAACATATCCGAAACGTGGCACGGCGGTCCACTGCCAGAAGGTATCGTTGTTGCCATTGCCGTCGATAGTACCTTCACCTGTGATACCGATATTCTTGGCACCGTTAGAGTAGATACATGGCGAATAGTTATAGAGGTCGAGGCCCTCATAGCGTGTATAGACGAGTGGATAGAGCTCTGGCTGGAACGCGAACTTCAGCACCGCGCCTTTCTCGAGTACGAGGTTGACATCAGACTTCAAGGTGATGGCACCTGTCCAGAATGTACCGGCAGGAATGACGACCTTGCCACCTCCCTGTGCCGAGCACTTGTCGATGCAAGCCTGGAGAGCCTTCTGGTTTTTTGCTGCTGTTGCTTTTACTTTGATGGCAGGCTTATATACCTTATTATTAAAGGCAGGAGCCTTGATGCTCTGCTCAATCTTGTTGTACAGCGACTGGTCCCAGCCATCAGCGAACGTTGCTGAGGTCATCGCAAAGAGAGCAGAGATGAGAACTAATAGTTTCTTCATAGTGGTTATGTCTGTTTGTTAATTTGCTAAGCTTAGAACGAAGCACTGATGGTGACATTCTCAAGGTTGATATCCTTTACGAGGCCTGTCTTGACGACGGGGACGTCTGTGATGCCGCCGAACTTACAGTTCTTCAGGTTGATGTTGTATATCTGTGCATACTTAGAGTCTTTCTCCTCAAGGCCGTTGAGGAGTAGTCCGTAGCGCGACTTCTTGCATGTCACGTTCTCGACATAGACATTGCGTACAGTAGGGATATGTCCACGCTCAGCAATCTCCTTTGGCTCATAGACGAGGTTGATGCGCATGACAGCCTCGCGGCACTGTCCTACACGGATATTGCGGACGTAGATATTCTCGTTGATACCACCGCGGCAGGTGTTTGTCTTTATGCGGATGACGCGGTCGAGGTTAGGTGAGTCCATCTCGCAGTCTTCTGCAAAGATATTCTGCACGCCGCCGCTGATCTCAGAGCCGATGACGACGCCACCATGGCCGTCAGCCATCGTACACTTGCGGATGATGATGTTCTTGCAAGGAGCATTTGCCTTAAAGCCGTCGGCATTACGCCCAGACTTCAGGGCGATGCAGTCGTCGCCGGTGTGGAAGGTGCATCCCTCGATGAGTACATCCTCACAAGACTCAGGGTCGCAGCCGTCGCCGTTAGGACCGTCGTTGTATATCGTCACGCCCTTGACGGTGAGGTTCTTGCAGAACAATGGGTGGATAACCCAGAATGGCGAGTCGCGCAGCTCCACACCCTGTATGATGGCATTCTCACAGCGCACGAAGTTGACGAGCTGCGGACGCAGGCCCTTGCCTTTGCCGAAGACACGCTGTGCAGTAGGCACGCCTTTGTCAGCCATACGCAGGAGGTCAGCACGGTTGCCTTCCTTGTCGGTGCCCTGCCATTCATCGACTCCCTCATGATAGCCGTGATTCTTGTTACCCTTCATATACCACCAGCGCTCGTTAGAGCCGTTGCCGTTGATGATGCCCTCACCCGTGAGGCCTATGTTCTTAGCATCAATGGCATAGATGCATGGCTGATAGTTGATGATATTGAGACCTTCCCAACGTGTCTCTACGTTAGGATAGAGGTTGCGGTCGAATGCGAAGATGAGCTCCGCGCCCTTCTCAACGACGAGGTTGACGTTAGAGCGTAGCGTGATGGCACCCGTCTGGTATTTACCGGCAGGTATGACGACCTTGCCGCCGCCAGCCTTCGAGCATTTGAGTATGGCAGCATTGATAGCCTTCTGGTTCTTTGCTGCCGTTGCCTTTGTGCTGATGGCAGGCTTGAAGACCTTGTTCTTGAATGTAGGAGCAACGATGCGGCTGCTGATTTCCTTGTAGGTAGTGTTCCATGCGTCCTGTGCGAAAGTGGCAACAGGCAGCATCATGCACATCAGCAGAATCTGACAGAATTTCTTCATAGTGTTATTGTAAATAAGTTAGTTATACTTCTGTAAAAGATATTTATTGGTTAGCAGCAATGGTGCATACGATTAATCTGCAATAAAGGAACAGCATGGTAAAGTTATACATTACCAATGCTTTGGGAAAGCACCACCATAATCCACAAAATCCGAAGTCGTTGGTAGATGTGGTTGGAAGTGCATTACAGCAGATTGTTTCTCTGCTTATGCATTATTCTCTGCAAAGACATCCATTATTTTCTGCTATAGCAGGTGTTTATCTATGCAAAGACATCCAGTATTTTCTGCTATAGCAGGTGTTTATCTATGCAAAGACATCCATTATTTTCTGCTATAGCAGGTGTTTGTCTCTGTAAAGCCAATTGTTAATCTCTGCAAAGATAATCATTTTTCTTCAGAATAGCGCACAGAAGCGTTATCTGTTAAGATTTTTTAGTAAGCAGATGTTTGAAAGACGTCAATTCGCCTACCATCCAGACCTTATCTCCCACCTCAAAGACATGGTTAGAGTTTATCTGTGTAAGGTTAGGCTGCCCTTCTTCTATTCCGACGACGAGCAACAGATAATCCTCCCGCAGACGGCTGTCACGCAAAGACTTGCCGACGAACGGCATCTCTGCCGTGACATCAATCTGCCTGAGCACCATCTCATGTGCCTCAATATCATAGTCGTCGTCGCTATATGCCAGCGTTGTGGTCATTGCCTCATTGACCTTTGTTATCTGCGTATCACTTCCGATGACCTGTATCTTGTCGCCAGGGAATATCTGCTCCACTCCAAACGGTATGTTTATGCGATGGCCATTGCGCAGGATGCTGCTGACATGTATGCCATAGTTCTTGCCGAGCTGCAGTTCCTTGAGCGACTGTCCCGCCCATGCTGTCTGTTCAGGCACCACGAGTTCAGCAATATGTATATCTCGCTCAACGAGGCTTGTGGCATAATCCGGCAGCTTAGTGCCTCGTGCCTGTGCCGCGACATCCCTTGAGCGCAGATTCTTCATGAACATCTTCTCCAGCCGGATGCTATGCTTCTTGATGTACTGCGAGAGCGCGATGATGGCAATGACGACAATGCCGAGACATATCACAATGGCATTAGCGAAACGAGCCAGATAGTTACATATATAAAAAAGGAACGCGAGGCAGACAGCGGCTCTTGCCACTATCGTTGATATCAGCGGCAGACGATACATGGCCGACATGCTCCACAGCTGTTTCCACTCCTCGCTGTGATTCTTCTTCATGACAATAGAGCGCATGAAAGGTGATATTATCAGCACCGTCACCACGCCCGTCAGGCCGTTAGCCCACCAATGCGGGAGTATGGTACGCGAGAATATCAGGAAGAACGAGAGCATCAGATATACCACGGCAAATATCAGTATCGAATATACCAGCGTATTGATTGCCATCGACTTCAGGAGCTTTTTCCACAGCTGGCTTGGTGTCTCGTCAGTATCCGTCACATTATCCTCCACATCATGATTCTTTGTCGTCAGCGAGTTAATGGAGAGTATCAGCGATTTTGGCAGATGTTTCTCCAGGAACTGATAAGCCGGTTCTGCGCCACGTATCATATATGGAGTGATGAATGTCGTTATCACGGAGACAGCCACGACCACCGGATAGAGATATGGTGCGATGACATGCATCGACATACCCAATGACGCAATGATGAATGCGAACTCACCAATCTGCGCCATAGAGAATCCACATCGCATGGCGGTATGCAGCGTCTGGCCTGAGAGGAAGTATCCTATAGTGCCGAAGACTGCCTGCCCGACGATGATGGTAAGCACCAACACGAGTATCGGCAGCGAGTAATCTACGAGTACTACAGGATCTACCAGCATGCCGACAGAAACGAAGAATACCGCTCCGAAGAGATTCTTCACCGGATCGATGATTTTCTCTATCTTCTCTGCCTCTATCGTCTCAGCAAGGATAGAACCCATGACAAATGCTCCGAACGCCTCGCTGAAACCGCTGTGCTTTGACACCGTGGCCATAAGACAACAGAGTCCGAGCGCCACGATGAGCAGCGTCTCGGCTGTCATCAGCTTGCGTGTCTGACGCAGGATGAGCGGCACGGCAAAGATGCCGATGACGAACCACAGTATCAGGAAGAATCCTATCTTGCCTACTGCCAGGAGCATATCAGAGCCATTGAGCTGGTCGCCGCTGGCTATTGCCGACAGCATGACCATCATGACGATGGCAAGGATATCCTCAAGGATGAGCACGCTCATCACCAGCGACGCGAAGCGCTGCTGGCGCAGGCCGAGGTCGTCGAAGGCTTTATAAATGATTGTCGTTGACGACATGGCCAGCATTCCTCCGAGGAAGATGCAGTCGATATGTCCCCATCCGAAGAGATGTCCCACAGTATAGCCTAACATCATCATGCATGCGACAATGGTTATGGCCGAGATGATAGGCGCCGCTCCCATCTTGACAATCTTCTTGAACGAGAAATCAAGACCTAACGAGAATAGCAAGAACATCACGCCGATGTCAGCCCACTCTTGCACATTGCTCTTATCGATGACAGACATCATATACGGGAAATGTGGCGAGACAAGGAATCCGGCCACAATATATCCGAGCACCAATGGTTGCTTGAGGCGCTTGAAGATGAGCGTCACTATTGCTGCTACTATAAGTATTAATGCTAAATCACCAATCATGAGTTTACTGTTTTAGATATCCAAAAGTCAGTTGCCGGAGCATAAGAGCTCTATGCCGTCATTATCAATTTACAAGGCTCTACGCACTTATCACACCCGAGCGGCAAGGCCATGCTGCAGAGCGATGAAATCACAAAGAAAATATTAGAAAATCCTAAACGTCACGATATGCGACCGGATTGTCTCTTCTAACCGGACATCCACTCTACCACTACATAACCACCCCAGCAGAGGATGTCTTACGGCACCTGTCACAGCCAAAGCCATAGAGCACACGACTCATTAATACCACTTTATCGAATTAGAGGCGCTGCTTCGCTTGTCATACTTCAGAGCGTCGGTGAGCGTTGCGGCATTACAGCGGAAGGAGAAGTTATATGATGTGTAAGGTGCGATAACCACCGAGCATGACATTGAGAAGCAATGCAGGTCGCGAGAGAGCGATGCAGTGGTCATAGAGAGTTTCTTGTAGTCGAAGTCATAACCTGATGAGAATGAGATATTCCAGCCGTCGGAGATGCGCACATTGCCGCTGAAGTTCAGCGTCTGCGTGAACTTATACGGATAGCGCATCGTCTTGGTATTGAATTCACCGCTGGTATTCTCTCGCATCGTGATGCCATAGCCGAAGGTCAGCGACCACGGCATGGAGAACGTCATATATCCGTCTGCATCGGTCTCTGCCTTGCCGGCATTCTCCTTGCGGGCACCGTTCTGGCCCTTCTGCATGGTGTCGTCGATGTTGGTCTCTACGCCAGTATCCTCATCGTCATCATCAGATTTGCGTTTGTTCTTCTCATCGTCATCCTTATCCTTCGACCGTGAGAAGAGATTCTTCAGCTTCTGCGGGTCAAGGGTATAGGAGATATTCTGCGACATGCCCTGGAAGCGTCCGAAGCGTCCGTAGCTGTACTCTGTGCGGTTGCCGACATACGGTTTGCCGTTTTCATTAAGCTCATAAGCGTATGTGGCAAAGACGGCATTGAGGTTGAAGGTGTATTTCTTCCACCACTTCAGACGCAGACGTGTGGTAAGATCGGAGAGCGGCTTCTCCTTTGCGGCAAGGTTATACGACATGGCAAAGCCGAGTTCGTCAATGAGGCTGATCTTCTTGAAGCCCGTAGAGTCTTTGTCAGAGCGTATCTTCATCTCGATATTGTTGCTGACATCGAGCGAGATACTGCCCGTCTTGCCCTGAGAGACAGAGCCGTAGAGCATGCTGGAGTACGGTGAATACTCCACGAGTGTCACATTGCCGTTGGCATCGGTCTTCTGATATGAGTCCCAGAAGCCGTAGCGGTGCTGCGAGAAGTCTGGGGCATAGCTGAAGCTCAGCGATGGCGTAAAGACGTGGCGTATGCGGTCTATCTTGTCGCCGAAGAGCTTGCGGCTTGGGATGAAGAAGCCGTAGAGCTTCGTCGATGCGGAGATTGACATGTTCCAGTTATAGACATTATTGAAGCCATACACCGTATCATTGACCTCCGTCTGGCTAACCTCATTCCACGACTTGTTAATCTTTGACGTGTACATTCGGTCGGTGAAGTTGAACGACGGATTGACATTGATGACGTCAAACAGCTCAAACGAACCGGAGATAGGTATCTGATGCTGCATACCATTGCGCCAGTCCTTTATCAGGGAGGTATGGAAGAGCTGGTTCTCCTTGGTGCTTATGGAGTTGCTTATCTGACCCGTATAGCTCATCGAGATCTTCTCATACCAGCGCTCCTTGCCGCCGTTCTTGTACTGACCCGACAGCAGATACTCCACGCCCTGCCGGAAGGCAT
>R12__coassemble_653_pt1 | contig 13125 bp, 11 predicted proteins | sample R12__metabat2_high_PE_039 | metagenome-assembled genome bin R12 | reverse complement strand
GTCCTTTTGGGGAGCCTCCAATCTGCAACAAGATTATGTTAACTCAGAATTTCAACTAACTTTTTCAAGTGGACTCAATTATGGATTTATCCGTTTTTTTGGGCAAGGATGCACTTAAATTCTAAATGCCCACCCCGACTACGGACAGACTGGGCGGACACTTTGCCCGCGGTAGCGGCTGCCGTAGCTCCTGCCGACATTCGACGAATAGAAGAACACGTACCACGCGCTGCTGGAGCTCGACAAATAATTGAGCGATGACGACCAGTAGTAGCTCTCCGAAAATTTAAGATCCGTTTTTTCGCGGTAGCCGGCAGCGGGCAAGAAAATGGAGTTGCCATTCGTGCCTGTCACCTTGTAGCCGTTCACGCCATTCTGAGTCGTCCATGTCCAGGTGCAGCTCGCGCAGAGTTCCATCAATTCGTCATAAGTCGGCATGCGCCATGTGCCGCCCCAGTTGGCATAGGCAGCGTCATCAGAGAGTTCAAGGGTGGTCTTGCTGTCAACGGTACCGGAAGAGGGTAATATGCAATACTTTGTAAATGATGTTGAATTACCATTGCAATACTTATATGTACTCCACGAGAAGTCAGTCTTCCCTGAGTTATATCCCGTCGTCTCGCCCCATGCGAAGTAATCGCCGTAGTCCTCAGGCGAACTGGCACCAACATTCATCGTTGCCCACTTTACCGAGAGGCCGAGGTCGACTGCTTCATGACCATTATTTCCTCCATCACTCGTTCCACCGCTTTCGCCATTCATAGCCCAGCCGCCATGGCTGCTTGCTGTCGGTATGTTGCAGTAGTTGTTCGTGATGTCAGACGTGAGCGGGTTGGTCATGGTGAAGGTGTTGCCGTTGTTTACGATTGTAAGAACGGTGGATGACGGCTCTGTATAATACACATAAGGAGTGTAGCCATCAGAAGCGACAGAAAGAGAGACGGTCTGTGCTGATGAGGAGAAGGAGCCAGTGGCGAGGCTGAATGCCGATGCCGTCTTTGCACCGTCAACAGAGATTGCCGTGCCGTTAGTGCCCTTGAATCTCACGCGAGAGAGCATAGGAGCCAATGCCGCCGTCACTGTTATGCTACCATCGCTGCTGACGGTATATGAGCCAGAGCGTGTGCCATATACCGCACTTGATGAGGTGAGAGCCACAGAGTTGTTGCTGACGGCTCCACCATCATCAATATAATATACGCTGCATGATGCGGTGCCTCTGCTGAGCGAACCCGAGTAGTTGAGGCTCCACTCCGCCATACTGCTGTTGTATGTTGCAGTGCCGATGATGCTGCCGAAGTTTATATACAGTGTCATGCCGTTGACAAACGATATCGATGTGGCACGTGATCCTGCCTCATCGTATGATGGCATATCGCCATTGAATATCATGCGGCAAGTGTGCGGGCCGTCGGCCTGCCCTGTCTCTGTGCTGCATGCCGTGAATGTCGTGATAGCTATTGCTGCCAGGATGGTTAAAAGAAGATGCTTCATTGTCGTTGTGAGTTTATAGTGTGAGTATCGGGTGTTTTACTTGTCGGTGTATTTGCAGCCGCATGCCGGACACTGCTTAGTATAGCGTATGTCGTTGAATTTGCGATAGCCGAAATATCTGTCGCATGCAGGGTTCGGGCATTTGTATTTGCTTTCGTATTCCTCGTCAACCTTTTGGTTCTTGACGACGGAGATATTATCTTTGTTGATACCCTTCAAGAAGAAGTATATGCCACCTACGGCAGCTGCCGCCATGAGTATGAAACGCACGAATCCCAGTCCCTCTATGAAATAGAACAGCATGCCTACGGTGGAGCAGATGCTCAGCAGACGCTGTTTGTTGGCGAGCTTCGCCGATGCTATCTGTATGTCTATCTTGTCTTGCTCATACTGTCGCCAGACATTCTCGAGATGCCGCAGCGAGTACACCTGCTCCGGTTTCTTTTCTATCGGTAGCAGATCAGCGACCTTTATCCTCAGTGATCCCATCTGCAGCACCGTCTCAGGTCTCACGATGCCTTTGTTCTTCTGCACCCCATCTACCAGAGTGCCATTGCCGCTGAGGTTCTGCAGCGTCCATGTGCCATCGCCATTGTCGGTGATGATGCAATGCTTACGGCTGACGGTGGCATCAGTGATTGGTGAGCGTTGGTTAGCCCATGCCGTGTCTCGTCCTATTCTTATTTCTGCCATAGTAGTATATAAACGGTAATAGGAAGCAGCGGTTAAGTGCTACTTCCCTTGTGTGTAAAGTTCCTTCAGTTTCTTCAGTGCCTCACGCGATGCCGACAGCTTGTAGGGATGCGTGGAATACATATCGGCGACCACCAGTTCCTGCTTCAGGATGTTGACATGCAGTAAGAAGTCGAGATTGACTATCAGGCTGCGTCCTAACCTCACGAACGACGGTATCTTTCCACGAATGCCCTCAGCATTCAGCATGCCCTCCACGTTGAGGAGCGATGTTGTCAGCATGACATGCATGCCATTGGTAAAGAATACCTCGGTGTAATTCCTGTCAGCTTCGAAATAAGCTACGGTGAAGAGATCCACCCTATATAGCTCGTCGCGTGTGTTGAAGTACAGATAGAATGTCTTGTTCTCCTTTTGTTGGTTCATTTTATGTTGTTAATAATTCATATAGCAACTGATATTCAGACGCCACAGGGTTTCTCAAGGATGATATCCGTCTGTCCGAGACGTATGACGTCGCCAAACTTCAGCACCACCTCATCGCCATGCATGAGAGCCTTGCCGTTGACGGCGGGAAGGTTGACGGCCCCGGTCTCTATCAGCCGATGCTCAATGCCCATTGGTGTCTGCACGACATCTATGCGTGCATGACAACGACTCATGTATTCGTCATTGTATGTCGCCGTGCCTATCTTGATGTCCGCCTTGCTTGTCGGTGAGAGGCGTCCTACCGTCTGCTGACCTACTCGCAATGTGAACAGCTGACCCGTCTGCTTCACTCGCAGCTGCCCCACCATTGCGGTGGCCATCTGTGCAGCACCCATCGCGAGTTGTGTGGGTGCTGCATAAGAATGTTCCTGTCCGCTTTGTCCGTCTTCCACCATTTTGAACAGACTCACCTTCGCCCGGTATTTACACACCGAGCACAGCAGCGTCTTATCCATATATCCCGGCACCTCGTCGAAGGATATTGGTGTCTTACATTGCGGACATATTACTTTTATCTTTGACATAATGCTTGTGTGGTGTTACATCTCTACCATGCCCATGTCAGGCTCAACATCGTCAGTAATGACCGGCTCAGGTTCCGGCATAGGCTCTGGCTCGTCGCTTGTGGCATAGACATCTCCGGAATCATCTGGCACATCCTCACTTGCTACAAGCACCTCGTCGTCAGTGAACTGACCGTCGTGGTTCTTATCTTGTGCCATCATGTCGTAGTTGCCATCGGCATTACTGTCGTGCATGACGGTGTCGAATGTTCCGTCGCCGGTGCTGTCACCGTAGAGCGTGTCCATCTTGCCGTCGCCGGTAGAGTCAACGCCGACAATATCAATCTTGCCGTCATCGCCGATATCTACGAGTGTGCCGTGAACGCCCTCCTGCTCCACCTGATATGCAGTGTAAGGAGTGCCCTGGAGGTCACCATGCTCGACGCCAAGAACCTTCATATCGCTGTCGCCAGTCGTGCCGGTTATTGTCTCGTTGTTGTCAGGTGTGTTATCCGGTGTTGGTGTGCCATCGTCATTAGCTTTAGCATCATCAGGCTGAGTAGGATCTTCTGGTTTAGTTTCATCAGTAGACTTCGCTGCAGGAGCCTCTGCTGGTTCTTCCTTTGGCTCAACGGGAGCTGCAGCCTCTGTGTGCTCCGTAGCACTTGCAGCAGGTTTTGCTGCTGGCTCTGCCTGTGCAGGTTCAGCAGCCTCTGCTGGATCTTCGGTCATACTGCCGATGATCTCTGCGCCGGCAACACCGGCGGCAGTACCTGCCACAGCACCACCTACCATCGCAGCGCGCTGCTTCCAGTTGCCACCTTTTTTCTTTGCAGTCTCTTGTGCGTTAGCATCCTCTGCCTGTGGCTGACTTGCCTGCATTTCCTGTGTGTTCTGAGGGTTCAGAACTCTTGTCTCATCGTTGTTCATAGCTGTATTGTTTATTGGTTTATAATGTTTTAACGAGTGCAAAGGTACTACCTTTTTCTTTTGCTGCCAAGGATTTTATTGGTTACTGGACGAAGTGCTCGGGTTTGTTGACAAAGTTGTATCAAAGAGCTAACTCCGTAAGTAAAAAGACTCCTATTCAGCTATAGCACGAACAACGAAGCCTCTGTAACGATAATCTCTACTTGAAGGCTCCATATAGGAGTCATTGAAGAACATATTGTATGCACGAGTGGTTAACGATGTAACTATTGATGAAGACCAATATCCACCATCTGTGCTCGCACCAGTCAGATAGTCCCCATAAACATCTCCGGCAGCGGGGAAGAATAGTTTGTATTTTCCATCGCTGAAAAGCAATCCATTAACACCATTATAGTTTTCGCACCAGTATATTCCCTTGGATGATGTTGACGTCGTTCCTTTAGGAAGAGTACCTGATATGCTGCTTCCGGTTCCACCGCAAGCTTTATAAAGTGCTGTAAATTCTTCGTTGGTAGGTGTACGCCATCTGCTACCCCAATTTGTGGTGGCAGCATCATGAGAAGCATCAAGTGTTGTACCGGTATAGTCAGGATATACTCCAGAATATCCATTTGGGAAACTGCTTTTCCACGAGAAAGATGCTTCTTCTGCGGAACTTCTATAAATGCTCGAGTAGCGAGTTGAGGTCTCACCCCATGCATAATAGTTGCCATAACAGGTAGAGTATGAGCCCGCTACAGTAGTAGCACCAACATTCATCGTTGCCCACTTAATACCACCGATAGTAACATATTCGTGACCATTAATATAGCCTGTATCAGCCTCTTTCTCTACCGTTACAGCGCAAGTCCCTTTCACTCCACTTCCGTCATTTGCTGTAGCAGAAATGGTTGCAGATCCAGCAGATTTAGCTGTTACAACTCCCGATGTGCTTACTGTTGCAACAGATGTGTTGCTTGACGACCATGTAATGGTTTTGTCAGTAGCGTTTGACGGAGATACTGTTGCAGTAAGTGTCTTGGTGTCACCTACAGTAAGTGTTGCAGATGATGTACTGAGAGATATTGATGTGACCTTTATGCCATTGACCGTTATTGCGCATGACGCTTTCACTCCGCTGCCGTCATTAGCAGTTGCAGTAATTGCTGCAGAGCCAACAGCTTTAGCTGTAACGACTCCCGATGTGCTTACTGTTGCAACAGATGTGTTGCTTGACGACCATGCTATAGTTTTGTCAGTGGCGTTTGACGGAGAGACAGTCGCTGTTAACGTCTTTGTATCGCCTATGGTGAGTGTCGCAGACGATGCACTGAGGGATATTGATGTCACCTTGATTGTATTTACCGTCACACTACATTTAGCGACAGCTCCTCCACCATCGGCGGCAGTGGCTGTTATCGTTGCTGTTCCGGCAGCAATGGCTGTGATGACTCCCGATGTGCTTACTGTTGCGACGGCAGTATTGCTTGACGACCACAGGATGGATTTGTTGTCAGCATACGTTGGCGTGACTGTTGCCGCCAGTGTCTGCGTATCGCCGACATTCAACGATAGCGAACTGCTGCTCAGTGTGATGGCGCTGACATAGTTGCGTGTAAGACTTGTCTCATCATCATATCCCGAGATAGAGAAATTGCCGTGCTGGCTTGCCTGTGTCACCGTGATGGTAGCCTTACTGTCAGAGCCCGCCAACTGCAGCGTCACTGTTGCCTGACGTGTGGCACTGGTGAGATTCTCGCCTGCAACGAGAGTGAGAAGATTGCCCGACAGCGATGGTGCCAGCCATGTTGCCGACGATGTCACACTGACGGAGCCGTTGTACTGCACGTTGATAGGCTCTGCTGTGCCACCTTTGTATGCGAAGCTATACTGTGACTGGCTGGCGATGATGCCGGCGCCATACTGATTGACATTGACACGATAGAGCTTGTTGCTATACTGTATGTCGATATATCCCGTTCGATCGTCGATGTCAGTGGTCTTATCTACGGTTATCGTCATCTTGTTGCTGCTGTTGCCCGACAGTGGCGAGCAATGTATCCACGAGTACTCACTCGGCACTGTTGCCGACCATGACGAGAACTCGATAGGATCGAGAGTGGTGGTGGCACCATCAGCAGCAAACGGCGACAGAGTATTCACTACCGTTATGCCGTTGGCATTCTGGCTGATCTCGATATACTCGATGATGCCTGTGCCAGTCTCTATCTTTATTCTTCCGTTGCGTGGGTCGTCATCATTCTTGCCGGCGGTGATAGATATGCGGTCATTGCCGTTGCCCGATGTCTTATCTATGGAGAGCCAGTCGACGGTAGAAGTGAGCGTCCATGTGGTGTTGCATGTGATATCCACCGTCAGCGTCTCGCCATTCTCGCTGAATGTCAGTGCCGATGGCGACGGTGTGAGCGTCGTGCCCTCCTGATTCACGGTGACAACACTGTTGTTAATGGTGAAGCTGCCCTGTCGTGCCTCACGCGAAGCATTGGTGGTGACGGAGACGCCAATGGCTGATGTGCCGGCATTGCCCTTTGCCGGTGATAGCGTTATCCAGCTATAGTTGGTCTTTGCCTGCCATGACGACTCCGATGTGAAGGTGAGACTCTTTGTCTCTGCGTTCACGCCAAAGTCAATGACGTCAGTCAGACCATCTAATGATGCCGGCAGCTGTGACACCACCACCTGCTTGCTATGCGAGCCGAGCGTGATGTTGATGTATGCTGTGCGCGTATCCGTTGTAGTATTCTCCGCTGCTGACAGTGAGAGCCCCGAGATGGTAGGTGTCACCGTCAGCCATGAATATGTGCCGACAGAATACTCCCACACACCATTGGCAGAGACCGTTATCTCTGCAGTGCTGCTGCCTCCCTTCATGCTGACATTCTGCGGTGAGACAGACAACTCGACGTTATAAGCCTTCTGATTGATGGTGATGACGCGGGTGCCGATGGTGACGGAGCCTGTGCGGGCACTCTCCTGAGTGTTCGCCTCTACGCTAATGACCACATTCGTCGTGCCGGCATTGCCCGCTTTCTGCGATATGCTTATCCAGTCGTAGTCGGTGGTTGCCGTCCATGCTGCCTCCGCTGTGACGGTGATATTTGCCGATGATGCAGTATAGTCGAGGTTGAGCTCTGTTGCCGACACCTCGACAGTAGCAGCCTGCTGTGTCACTCTGACATTCTCGTATTTGCTGCCCACCTGTATGCTTATGGTGGCAGAGCGTGCCGCCCCTGTGGCATTCTCCTTTGCGTTGAGCGTGAGTCCCTCGTTTGTCTTTGACGCTGTCAGCCACGAGTCATCAGAGAGGGCATACGACCATGTGGTGTTTGACTGCACCATGACAGATGCCGATGATGCGCTGCCCGGCATGCTGACAGTCGTGGGTGAGACATTCAGCAAGAGTGCCGGCGACTCCTGGTTGACAGCGATGGTGCGTGTTATGGCAGAGCCGTCTGTCGACGACAGCGTCAGCACGCTGGCACGTCCCGTCGTTGAGTATTCGCTGTTCTCTGCCACACCGACAGCCACTTCTGCCGTTGCTGTGCCAGAGGAGGATGAGAGGTTCACCCAGTCAGAGTTGTTGGTAAGGCTCCACGGAGTTGACACACTCTGTATGCTGATATTCTGCGTAGAGGCAGCGGCAGAGTACGAGAGCGACGACTTGTCGACACTGAGATAGTGCGGAGTCTTCGTCATGGTGTATGTATCGTTATACTCGTCAGAGCAGGCTGCGATGAGCAGTGCTGCCGCAACCGGCAGGAGAGATGATATATGTCTGATGATATTCATAGCATGATGGTGATTTAGAATTCAACATTGAGGGCGAGCTTCACTCCGATGCCGTTGTTCCACTTGCCTATCTCTGTGGATGCATCGCACAGCGCCTTGTAGCCCTTTGACTTCGCTGCCGCAGCGGCATACTCCGGCGTAAGGCTCACGGCGAAGTTCTTGCTTATCAGATACTGCAGCTTGCAGCCGATGGTGAGGCTGCCACAGTTGGCACCCTTGGCGGGTGCGAGGCTCGTGTTGCTGACGGCCGTCTCCGTGAGACTGGTGTATCGCAGTCCCACCTGCGGTGTCACACGGATATTCTCTGTGGCCATGATGCCATAGCCTATCTTTGCCACAAGTGATATTGAGGGCTTATACTCAAACTCTTGTGGCATCTCATTGCCGCTCTGGCAGAAGACGCTCTCCTTGACGCCCATAGGCAGCATCGCTCCTACCTCGACATTGAAGCCACCGAGGTATGCACCGACGGAGAACTCCGGGCACATCGGCTTGCCGACAAGCATTCCTGCCTCGGCATAGAAGCTTGCCTTGAATGCCGACGGGAACTGGAGCACTACGACATACGTCGTGCTTGATTCTGCCGGTGTCACGCCAAAATCAGCGAACTCTACAGAGAGAGTGGGATGCTCCGGGATGTTTATCTTTATGCGCTTGGTGCCCTTGGAGACATACACCCAATACTCATTGCCGTTGCGCAAGGTATCGACGACATTGCCGTCGAAGGTGGCACCCTCCTTCGGATATTGCACCTTGATGAGGGCACATGCCTCGTCGTTGCTGTCATACTTGCGCTTCTGCGATGCGGAGATGTCTGTCAACACCTGCTTGAAGTCTTTCACTTTGAACTCCTGAGCATCGGCACAAAGTGTGCAGAGTATGCCGATGCAGAGCATTAGTAGTCGTCTTGTTGCGTTCATTATATTTTGTTTTTTATTTCTCTATATCAAAATCGTTAATCTCAAAGACCTTGTCCTTCGGCAGCTTCTTGCCGTTGAACTGATCGGGCTGCCATGTGCGGACATGTATCTGCGGCTGGTTCTCGTCGGTGAAGTCCCAGAGTAGGAAGACATACCCCTCGTCGTGATAGCGGTCGGAGGTGTAGCCCTGATGGAGGGTGACACCATAGAAGTTGTTGTTGACAGGATGGCGTGAGACCTCCACCTCGTCGAAGACGACGCGTATGGACTTGTTGGCGGCAAAGACATGCTTCAGTTTGTCAAGATACTCCTGCTTCGACTGCGACTTATACTCTATGCGGTCAGGCAGCTTAAAGCCGTCACGCCGACGCTGTTGTATAACGTGTCCAGTAATGATGATGGCATCATCAGAGAATACCTGGTTGAGGAACTTGATGTCCTTCTGGTTGTATGATGTGCGGAAATGCTCCACATACTCGAGAATCATCTGCCGTCGCATGAGGTCTGTCTCGCTCTTGTTGCTGTTGATGACATTCATGTAGAGATTGTTCTTTATGGTGAGGAAGAAACTCTCCATGCGTCCCTGCCTGTCGAACGAGAATACAGCCTCCTGGTATTTGTCGTTGTCGCTGAGCAGCTCTGCCTCTCGCGGACATAGCGTCAGCGGGATGTTGCGCACCTGATAGCCGTTCTTCATGGTGAGACAGTGGCGCTCAATCACCTGCTCGTTGCATACGAACGGAGTATTATCCCAAAGCATCGATACCGACTCCTTCACCTCCGGCGAGATGTTCATGCTGCCCAGGTTGATATCGCGTCCGCCTATCACGGCGGCATTCACTTCAGAGAGTATGGCAGACATGCTCTGCTCCATACGTGTCTTTACGAAGTCGTTGTTTATGCCATCGGAGATATGCACTCTGACGGCTGCGGAGAGAGAAGGCATGCTGAAGATCAATGCCATGATGAGAGATGTATATATGCGTTTCATAGACTATCTTACGTTTATCTTCTTGTGGGTGGATGTTGATTGCTTATAGAGATTCTTGAGATTATGTGTCGGTATGTAGGCGAAGAGCCGTGCCGTGAATTCTGCCTTAGGATTGCTTATGAACGAGTCAGGCACCACAACAGAGAGCATGTGGTTGTAGCCTAAATCCTTTGACTCCGCCACGATGAGTACGCGGCGTGCATCGGCACTCGTGCTCTCCACGGAAGTGTAGACGGTGAACCCCTGCATCTTGAACATTGCCACCAGTTGCTGCAGAGATGCCACGAAATGTTTCTTCTTGAAGCCATACAACTCTTGGTCAATGACGATATTGTTGTCAAAGGCGGAGGCATCATGGAATATGTTTGTGGCTGACATGTCTGGATGAGCAGCATCGACTATCAGGCTGTAGCTGCCGTCATTGTCTTTTGTATAGTATGTGCATGTCGTGAGAGTCTCTATCATATAGTTGGCAACAGGAGCCGACTGATATATCCCTTCGACAGTTTCTGTCAGCGACTGCGGCTGTGGCGGCGCGAAGGTTGCTGGCATGGTATGGAATATCTCATCGGCAAGGCCCTGCTCTATCTCGGCCTGTGGCATGCCCAACAGGAGTTCGTATTGTATTGGGAAGGCGACCGATAGGATGGGCTTGCTATTCACGCTCCATGTTGCCTCGTAGTATTTGCTGTCGGTGCGTGAGATGCAGAATGCCGTCTCCGGCGTTATGGATGATATCGCAGATACGCTGCCTGCGGTGAACATCACCTTGTCGTCATGAAGCTTCTGCGACAGTGTGCTCTTGTCTTTCCATGTGCAGAGTTGCAGGAAGTATCGCTCAAGGAAGTCTGTCACAATGGGTGAGTAGCTGGCGCGGATGTCAGGATGGAAAAGCTTCAGTCCGATGTTTGTCAGCGTATGGTCAGAGTCGTAGCATACTACAATGGGCTTACGGTATGACGTGGCAGCATCGTGATAGCCGACACTGACAGTATCCGACGGGCAATAGCCTATGGCCATGGCAAGACTCTTCACCAATGTCGACTTATAGCCAGCGGCGGATGCCGAGCAGAGAGATGCTATATATAATATAAGGTATAGGGATATCCGTTTCATTGTGGTCAGGTTATAGTCCGATTATTACGATGCCCTTTGGCGTTCCGTCAGAGTCATACCATCTGCCTTGCACAAGTTTCCCATCCGACCATTGGCCGATGACGTAGTCGCCAGGGACAGCCATACGCTTCTCTGTATCGCGAGGGTCGAGAGGTGCTGCATCGGTATAGCCCAGGCGTCCCTTTCCGTCAGGCTTGTTGTCACGTAGCGAGCCCTCATACACACCATACGCGAAAGTTTGCTTGCCGGTTGTCCGTGGCGATGCCGTCGGGGCAGGTTCTGATGGTTGCTCTGCAGGCTTTGCTATTGGCTTGACAGTAGTTTTGTGCGGGTCAGGCTTTGGCTTATTCTCTTTAGGCTTTGGCGTCTCCGGCTTGGCAGAAGAGGTTGCTTCTGTCTGTACCTTCTTTTTCTTTCTTTTGATATTGTCTGTCTGTGCGACAGCGATAGTGCTGCACAGGATGCACAGCAGCAGTGTGTATATGTATCGGTTCATCATTGTTCTTCTCCTTTCGTTACATGTCCGTCGGCGGTGCCGTCAGCAGTGTACCAGTCGCCATCGTATGGTGTGCCATCGTGGAATGTTCCTTTGAAATAGCTGCCGTCGGTATCGGTGAATATGCCTTCTGCGTAGTTGCCTTCTTCGGTGAATGTGCCTTCATATTTCTTGCCTGACGAGAATGTCAGCGTGCCCTTCTGTGGCAAGCCGTTGGCGAAGGTGCCCTTGAAGACAGCCGACGAGCTCGACTTTGTCTCCGGATAGGCAGCCTCGCCTTTTCCCTGCGGCTTGCCGTCGCTATCGACAGGGCCAGAATAGACATAATTCCGGAAATTCTCCGGGCCTGATGTCAGCACGATTGTTGTCTGCTCTACATCTTTGCCATGTGATGATGCCAACGCGAAATAAGCTCCAATTGTTATCACGCATGCGATGATAGCTATCAAAGCTATGGTCATGGCAGAGCCACCTTTCTTCTTGTCAGAGAGAAGAGCGGCAAACTCCTTTATCGTCTGCGGACGGTCCTGACGCTTCGGCTGCATGGCCTTCGTTATGGCAGTCCATGTCTGCGAACTAATGTTTGCGGGCCGTTCGCCTAAGCCGCGCTCGTTGACAACAGCGGCAGAAGGCGGCACCTTGCCTGCGAGAATTGTGTAGAATGTAGCTCCCAAAGAGTAGATGTCTGTGGCGGCGGTGAGATTCTGCGACGTCTGGTCATACTGCTCCATAGGCGAGTAGCCGTCGCTCTGCCCCATAAGCGTCACAGAGGTGGCACCCGATGCATTGTTGTATCGCTTGCTGATGCCGAAGTCGATAAGTATGACATTGCCATCGGGACGCAGAATGACATTAGCAGGCTTGACATCAAGATGAAGGATATGCTTGCCGTGGATATAGCCGAGGGCATTGCATAGTTGGAGGATATGACGCTTGCCCTCTGTCTCGCCTATGGAGCGCTGACGTATCACATCGGCAAGAGTGAGGCCTTCGATAAAGTCCATCACGTAGTATGCCGTGCTGTTCTCCTCGAAGACATCATGGATGTGCACGATGTTAGGATGATCGAAAGAGGCAATGAAGCGAGCCTCCTTCATGAACTTCTCCTTCAGCCGCAGCGCCATGGCAGCCGACGACTCCTGCCCTAAGGCGAGAGTGGCAGCATCTGCACCCGTTGAGTTGGCGGTATTAAGATGAAACTGCTTGATGGCAACCTTACGGTCGAGCATAGGCTGCTGCGCAAGGTAGGTTATGCCGAACCCTCCTTGTCCGAGAATAGATAGTATAACGTATTTGCCTCCCTGCAGAGAGGCTCCTGCCTGTAGGATTTGCATAGTAACCCAGAGAACAAATGGCTCTGTTTGGCTACCAGTATAACAGAGATAGTTGGTGTAAGATGTTACAGGCTGACATGTCGGGGTATATACAGAGAACGTGGAGCCTTCTGCTGCTCGCTCCACTCGTAGAGGCTCCGGAAATTGCCCGATTAGTCGAAACGAGCAACGTACCGAGCCCCACGCCAGTATGCAGAATATGCATATACCCAATGCGTCCCATCTGGGTGTAACATTCCCATAGAGACGCAGGGTGGCATATAAAAACACACCCGTAGGACGTGTCCGTTGCTTTGTTTTTGACTAATCTTAGAAATTTTCCGGTTTTCAACGAGTATTTTTGAAAGGAAAACAACAACAAATGAAA
>R12__coassemble_641_pt1 | contig 13269 bp, 6 predicted proteins | sample R12__metabat2_high_PE_039 | metagenome-assembled genome bin R12 | reverse complement strand
TTAACGGACAAATGTGAATATCCGCTCAAAAGTATTGGTAATGTCCGCTAACTTCCGCTAACTTCCTTTTACCTCCCTAAACAGAGCAAGTTAGAAACTTGCGAAAGTTGAGAAAATATAATAATATGCAGAACAGATATCCTGTAGGTAATGATGACTTTGCAAGCCTGCGACGTGACGGTTATCTCTATGTAGATAAGACGGAAACGATATGGCAGATGATAGGAATGTCGCAATGGACGTTCCTCAGCAGGCCACGCCGCTTTGGCAAGACATTGCTGACAAGCACGCTGAAAGCATATTTCGAAGGACGACGTGAGCTCTTTGACGGGTTATGGATTGCTGCGGAAGAGGAAAAGAAGCCTGCTGAAGAGCAATGGCTGAAATACCCTGTGCTGTATTTCAATATGGCTCCGCTGAAGAATCTCTATCCCGATGAGATGCGCCCACGTCTGTCGCTGATGCTCGATGACTATGAGAATATCTATGGTCGCAACGCTGCCGCCACCACTCCCGGCGCACGCTTGACCGAACTGATAAAAGCAGCTTACAGACAGACGGGCAAAGGGGTGGTGCTGCTCTTCGATGAGTATGACTCGCCACTCCTTAATAGCCTTGCCAACCCTGAGCAACTGAAGGATATACGCCAGATACTGCAGGAATTCTATGGCCCGATAAAAGATTGCTCGGCTTATGAGCGCTATACTTTCATTACAGGCATAACGAAATTCAGCCAGCTGAGCATCTTCTCTACGCTGAATAATCTCAACAATATCTCCATGTTGCCGCAGTTTGCCGGCATCTGTGGATTCACGGAGACGGAATTGAAGACAACGCTGAAGCATGATGTGGAATGTCTTGCCGACGACTTCGGCATCACTTATGATGAGATGCACCAACGGCTGAAGATGCGTTATGACGGATACCACTTCTCATCAAGCAGCGAGGATGTCTATAACCCTTTCAGCCTCTTGAAGGCCTTTGCCAACAGACATCTTGGTAACTACTGGTTTGAGAGCGGTACACCGACATTCATCTTTAATGCTTTGCAGAAGTTCAATACCGATATCACCACGCTGAGCGAGATGCAGGCATCGGCATCGGCATTCGATACTCCTACAGAGGCAATGACAACAGCTCTGCCGCTGCTTTATCAGACGGGATATCTTACTATTAAATCATATGATGCCGAGATGGATATCTACACTCTCGGATTGCCTAATCAGGAGGTAAGGGTGGGATTCTCGGAGAATATGATACAGCCATATCTCGGCATAGCAGATATAGATTATGTCAAACTAGGATTTGCTGCAAAATTCTGGACAGCCTTAAAGAATGACGATATAGAACAGGCACTGCATGAACTGAAGGCATATATGGCTGGCCTGCCCTATGTGGAGGGCTTCAAGCAGAAACTCAATGATGTAACTGCCGCTGAGGGGTTCTACGAATGGACGTTCTATCTCATATTCTCTATGCTGAATGTCTATGTCGAGACACAGGTGAAATGCATCAATGGACGCATAGATGTCGTCGTGCATACCCCTCACACCATATATGTCATGGAGCTTAAGACCAATGGCACACCATTGTCTGCAATAAAGCAGATTGACAGCCGCGGCTATGGCTTGCGCTATTCGGCTGAAGGTAAGCATGTCGTAAAGGTCGGCATACGCTTTGATACTCAGAAACGCACCTTGCGTGATTGGAAAATTGTCAGCTGTGACTAACATTCGAATTTGACAATTTACTTTACCCATAATAAGGCGGAATTTCAATCGTACAAATGTTTCCGTACTGATGGTTCTTCGGATGTTTGTATGAGATACTCCCTGTGCCTCCGACTACAGTTGCCAACATGTCTATTATTACAAGATTATAACCAGCAAAAAGATAATACAAAAATAACAAACCAACTTACAAATGAAGAAACGACTAACATGGATTCTTCCCGTAGCAGCCGCGGCGCTGGCGCTCATGCCGATGACCTCTTGCACAGAGAATATTGCTGAGAGCGACCACTACAAAGCACCTGACTGGCTGAAAGGCAATGCCTATGAGGTGCTGCAGAGCGAAGGCAACTACAGCAGCTTCCTCAAAGCCATCGACCTCACCGGCTATCAGTCGATCGTCGCGGGAAAGAGCATCCTCACTGTCATGGCACCTAACGACGATGCCTTCAAGGAGTTCCTTTCAGAGAAAGGCTACTCAAGTGTTGACCAGATGTATCAGGCAGACCCTGAATACACGAAGAAACTCGTGGGATTCCATCTCATGTACTATGCCTTCGACTGGTCGAAACTCGTAAACTTCCGACCAAGCGGAGGAGACTCAGAGACAGAAGAGAGCAAGGCGATACAGGCAGGCTACTCATACAAGCACCGCACACACTCGCAGGATGCCATAGAGCAGCAGCGCGTGCGTCTCACCAGCGGTGCCGCCAACGACACGCTGCTCAATATCTACCACTATGAGCGCTATCTGCCGGTGCTCTCAAACAAACTCTTTGAGACAAAGCAGATTGACGCCAAGTACAACTACGAGTATTTCTTCCCGAACACAACATGGGGCCTCGCCGATGGCACCACCCCTGCCGACGGATACTTCAATGTCGCCAACGCACAGGTCAGCGACAACGACAATGTCGTCACAGACAACGGCTACCTCTATCATGTGACGAAGGTGCTCGAGCCGATGCTCACTATCTACGACGAGCTGAAGCAGAACGCGGCTTACTCGCAGTTCCTCAATCTCTACGACACATACTCTACCTACACCACCGCTGACGACGAAACAAACACCTCGCTCGGATACATCGCCTATCAGCACTCACACGGCTCGCTCGCACCGATAGCATGGGAGTGGCCTACCAACTCGTGGCGCAGCGTATCGACATTGGAGAAGGCAGGATACAATCTCTTCGCACCATCGAATACGGCGATAGACAATTTCTTCCATACATACTGGCAGGCTGCCGATGGCTATACATCGTTCGACAGCCTCGACCCGTTGATTACCGAGTACTTCATTCGCCAGTCGTTCTCTGAGGATAATTTCATAGCCTTCCCTGAGGAGATAAAGGCTGGCAACGTCCTCACAGCCTACGGCACACCTATCAATATCAATCCTGATGACGTCACCTACCGTAAGATATGCTGCAACGGCGCACTCTACGGCATGGACAAGATGGATGCCCCGGCAATCTTCTCGAGCGTTGTAGGTCCGGCATTCAAGGCAAAGCAGTATATCGACTATCTCTATGCCCTCGACGCCTCCGACCTCGTGCTCTCTCTGGCATCAGATAAGTCACAGTTTGTGACGCTCATCCCTGCCAACCAGCAGTTTGAGCAGAGCGAGCCGTCGATGCGTCTCTACACCACCTCTACGGGCAATGAGATGCAGCAGTACAGCGCAGAGGCAGGAGCATACGTCGCCATGGGAAGCACCGCCCTCCGCAACATCGTCAACATACACACCGCCACCAACGTCAGCGAGCTGAAGACCAGCGGCACACAGGTGGTGGAGACAAACACGGCGTATAACTACTGGTATGTCTATAACGGCAAGATAACCACCAACGCTCTATTCAACCAGCAGCTCGAGCCGACATACACGGGCGATCCGTTCGTCGCGTTTACACCTATTTTAAATAATGGCACTCAGTGGGACAACGGAGCTGCATACAGCTACGATGCTCCTGCTATCTTCGAGGAGGCGTCCGGCGACGGCCTCTCTCACAAGCTCGCCCTCGGCAACGACAAGAACTACCCATACTATATGTTCTCGCAGCTCTTGCAGAAGGCCGGCCTCACCACAGGCACGGACATCGGCAACAGCATCCTCCCGACTGCCGACACACGATTCATCTGCTTCGTGCCTACCAACGAGGCCATCACCGAGAACCTCAGCAAGATTCCGGGATGCTCGTCGCTGAAGATCAGCAACGGTGAGATATCGGGCTCTGTCACAGGCACCAACAAGTCTAACCTTGCAGCTTACCTCCGACAGTATTTCATCACGTCAGAGATGAACTCGTTCACATCGTATCCGTACCCTGGTTCAACAACCACTGGATGGTTCTATACCACAGGCACGAAGAACATGCAGATCATCGACAACGGCACAGCGCTCAGCGTAGGCCTTGAAGGTGGCAGTACCGTCCCAGTGAACGATAAGTATCACTATCTGCCGTTCGCCTTTGCCGATGGCGGATTCCATCTCATCGACGGAATACTTAACTAACTCATATACAGATAGCTTAAACAAATCAACGATAGCTGAATAACATGAATATCAACAATATAAAAAGGATGTTGGCCGTAACCATAGTCATGGTGCTGCAAGCCACATTCTTCATAACATATTCCTCAGCGCAGAGCGTGCTCTCGGGTGTCGTGAAGGATGCTACCTTCAACGAACCTATCATGGGAGCCAACGTCGTGCTGGTGAATTCCGGCAACCGATACATCAAGGGTGCCGTTACCGACGTGGACGGTAACTACACGCTGCAAGTGCCGGCAGACGCCAAGAACCTGAAAGTCAAAGTGTCGTATATCGGTATGCAGTCAGAGACCGTGAAATATACCGGACAGACACACCTCAACTTCACCCTCAAGGATGATGCCCGCACAAACATCAACGAGGTCGTCGTCACCGGACGCAAAACCGACGGCATGGGCATCTCACGTATGGAGCAGACATCATCGGTGCAGTCGCTGAAGGTGACGGACATCGTAGAGACAACACCGGTGGGATCCATCGAGGAGGCTCTGCAGGGACAGATCTCCGGTCTTGATATCACCATGGGCGGTGACCCAGGTGCACGCTCTGCCATCCGCATCCGTGGTACCAACACGCTGAACGGTGATTCGGAACCGCTCATCGTCGTCGATGGTGTACCTTACGACACCGAGATCTCCGACGACTTCAACTTCGCCACCGCCAACGAGGAGGATTTCGGTGCCTTGCTGAATATCGCACCGTCGAACATCGAGTCTATCGATGTCCTCAAGGATGCGTCGGCAACTGCCATCTATGGTTCGAAGGGTGCCAACGGCGTGCTCCTCATCAATACGAAGAAGGGCTCGATGGGCAAGACGCAGTTCTCTTTCTCAAGCAAGCTCACCACAAAGTATGAGCCGGAGTCCATCCCGCTCCTCAACGGCTCGCAGTACACCGCCCTCATGCAGGACGAGCTCTGGAATGCTGCCAACGCAAAGGGCATCTCTTCGGCTACCAACGAGATGAACATGCTCTTCAACTCCGACGAGATAAACTACAACCCTAACTACAAGTATTACGACGAGTATAACTGCGACACCGACTGGCTCTCCATGGTGAAGCAGAATGCCATAGCGTCAGATAACAACTTCTCGATGTCCGGTGGCGGCGACAAGGCGCGCTACCGCTTCGCACTCGGATACTATGACGAGCAGGGCACAACGGTAGGCACAGGCCTGCAGCGTCTCTCCTCACAGCTGAAGGTGACCTACAATTTCTCTGACCGTATGCGTGTGCATACCGACTTCTCGTTCACAAATACCAATAAGGATGCCAACGTGCTGAGCAACGTACGCTCTATGGCACAGACGAAGATGCCTAACCTCTCGCCGTACTGGATTGACGATGTCACAAAGCAGGCCACCGACCGCTACTTCACTCAGCAGGAGGACTTCCAGGGCTCTTACAGCAGCAACTACAATCCTGTGGCCATGGCTGAATTGGGATATAACAAGACCACCATCCGCGAGGAGAAGATGACCATACAGCTGGAGTATGACTTCCCATTCCACCTGAAGGCTCAGGGCTGGGTGTCTATGAATATGCGCACGAACAAGAACAAGCAGTTCCTCCCGCAGGAGGCTACCGGCGTGCTCTGGACAAACTCCTATGCCAACCGTGCCACCGATGCCACCTCTGATGCCTTCGTGCTGCAGAGTGAGGTGAAGCTCATCTATAACAACACCTTCAAGGAGAAGCACCTCCTCACCGGTACGGCTGTCTTCCGCACATATCAGAGCCAGAGCTTCTCGGCTACCAATATCACATACGGCAATACGTCGGCAAACCTCTCTGACCCTGTCGTAGGCAGCGTCGTGGCAAGCTCTAACTCCGGAAACTCTGAGCGTCGCTCTGTATCGTTCATCGGGCAGGCAGTATATACCTACGACAGCCGCTACGCTCTGAAGGCTACGCTCAACTACGAGGGCAACTCTGCCATGGGTTCTAAGAACCGCTTCGGTGCCTACCCGGCATTCGGTCTCGCATGGAACGTCGATAAGGAGCACTTCTGGAGCGACGCCACACGCAAGTGGTTCACAGAGGGTAAGATACGTATCGGCCTCGGATGGGCCGGCAAGGCGCCGTCGGGAGCATCCAACTATTTCGGCGCATACCAGTCACTTGGACAGTATAACGACATGCAGGCCATCTACCCGGTACGCATGCAGCTCGATAAGCTGAAGTGGGAGACGACACGAGAGACCGACCTCGGTATCGACCTCCGCCTGTGGGACAAGCTCGGCATCACCTTCGACTACTACGACAAGAAGACCACCGACCTCTTGCTGAAGAATACCTCGCTGCCGTCAACCACCGGCTACGGCACTATAGCATGGCTCAACTCCGGTGTCCTGACGAACAAGGGCTTCGAGCTACGCTTCGACTATCAGATCTTCAAGAACAAGATATGGACCATCACTGCCAACGCCAACTGCTCGCGTAATATAAATAAGGTGATAGAGCTCCCTGCGACATACGTGCAGGAGAACTACACCTTCGGCAACGGCAACTACGCACTACGCATCGTTGAGGGTGCACCTGTAGGTTCGTTCTACGGCTACCGCTACCTCGGTGTCTATCAGAACACAGAGGATACCTACGCCCGTGATGCCGAGGGCAACGTGATGTACGACTACAAGGGCAATGCCATCACTATGCGCAACGGTACTACGCTGACCTATCCTGGTGACGCTAAGTATGAGGATGTCAACCACGACGGTGTCATCAACGAGAATGATATCGTATATCTCGGCAATGCCAACCCGAAGCTCATCTTCGGTGGCGGCTTCCAGGTGAAGTGGCGCGACCTCACCCTCACTACATTCTTCTACGGACGTCTCGGACAGATGGTAATCAACAAGGCTCGTATGAACCTTGAGTCGATGTACGGCAAGGGCAACCAGTCAACGGCTGTGCTGCACCGCTGGCGTGCTGAAGGCGATGACACCGACATACCACGAGCTCTCTACAATATGGGCTACAACTATCTCGGCTCCGACCGCTTCGTCGAGGATGCCACCTTCATACGTCTGAAGACTCTCTCGCTGTCATGGAATGTGCCTAAGGCTTGGCTCAAGCAGATCAATTTCTTCTCGCGTGCTACGATAGCCGTGACAGGATATGACCTCTTCACATGGACAAACTATCAGGGACAGGATCCGGAGGTCGGCATGCCATCGGCAACGTCGCTCGTCATGGATAACTCTACCACGCCTGTCACCAAGCGCTTCTGCTTCAACCTGACACTGAATTTCTAAATCTAACGTAAAAGAACAGACAACTATGATAACAAAGATATATAAGAAGTTCTTCACTGTGTCAGTAATGCTTCTTGCCGGCGTGATGTTGAGCAGCTGCAACGACTGGCTCGATATCAAGCCAAACAACGAGCAGGTGACAGAAGACTTCTGGCAGTCAAAAGAGGACGTCGAGTCGGTGGTGGCTTCGGGCTACTACTACATGCGCCTCTGTGTGCCACAGTATATTAAGTTCGGAGAGCTCCGTGGCGGTGCGATGTACTCAAGCAACAGCACCGACCAGAAGTTGCAGGACTTCAACCTCAACTCGAGCAACTCACTCGTGGCATACACCAATTTCTATAAGGCCATCAATATGGCTAACTCGGTCATATACTATGCACCGGGCGTGATGGACAAGGATGACACATACTATGAGTCGGTGATGAACTCACACCTCTGCGAGGCTTACTTCCAGCGTGCATACAGCTACCTCGTGCTGCTGAAGAATTATCGCGACATTCCGCTCATCGTCTCGCCATACGTCGATGATACAGAGTCGTTCGACCAGCCAAAGTCGAGCGATACCACTGTCGTCAGCCAGATAAAGGCCGACATACAGGCAGCTCTCAACACAGGTGCCGCCAAGGGCACATACGAGAACGACTGGGAGACAAAGGGACGTGCGACAAAGTGGGCACTCTATGCCCTCATGACTGATGTCTGTCTGTGGAATGAGGATTATGAGCTGGCTGTGAAGTATGCCGACATGATTCTTGATGCCACCGACGCCTTCCGCCCAGCCTTCATGAAGAATACCGCTGACTGGTACACCATCTTCTATCCGGGCAACTCCAACGAGGGAATCTTTGAGCTCAACTGGGATTACTCCACAAACTCAGCTACCAACAACTTCTCTACTGCACTCTTCCCGCAGTCGACATCGGCAACGATGAAATTCACAAATACCGCACTGGAGAAGATGAAGAGCGAGACGCGTGAGGTCATCGAGAATGGCGCTTCCGCAGAAGGACGTGTCGGCAGAATGCTGCTCGCAACCTATGTGCCAAGCGACGGTGTCGCCACATCATGGGAGTCGTCAACATCGCTGTATCTTTGGAAGTACTACGGCAACGACATCGTTGATATCTCTGGTGGCGTGCGCTCTCATCAGGATGCCAACTTCATACTCTACCGCGTGGCTGAGATCATGCTCATGAAGGCTCAGGCAGAGGTGATGCTCGGCAACTATAAGGAGGCTGTGGAGATTATCAACCAGATACGTCAGCGTGCTGGCCTCACAGACTTCTCTGCTACTGATGCTGCCTCAATAGCACAGCTCGACGAGCTGCAGTTGCTCGAGGAAATTCTCGATCAGAAGGAGATGGAGTTCATGGCCGAGGGCAAGCGCTGGTACGACCTCTTGTGGTTCGGACGCATCGGCAACAACAAGTATAAGCAGCAGTTCATACAGAAAGTCATCGACGGCAACCAGACGACCAACGCTCAGTGGATAGAGTCGGTGCTCAACGATGTCAACGCATGGTATCTGCCTCTCCCGGAGAGCGATATCCAGCATAACAAACTGCTTGAGCAGAATCCTTATTACGCTACAACGAAGTAATTTCTTACAACGAAGTAAAGTTGTTACAATGAAGTAATTCTTTACAACGAAGTAAAGTTGTTACAATGAAGTAATTCTTTACAACGAAGTAAACATTCTACTACGAGTAATATCAAATCAGAAATATTATGACTACTAATATAATTAATTACATTCGCAAGAATATGGGCATCATGAAGTCGCTGCTCCCGACGGCAAGCTGCGGCGTGGTGCTGACGATGGGATTGCTGCTCGCCAGTTGCGACGCTGATGTCTTCAACATCAACGCCGACCCCTTCAAGGACTCCATGTACGTCAGCGACCTTGAGGCACCTATCTCTGAGTATCTCTCCACACAGGAGAATCTCTCAGAGTATGTCAAGGCCCTGAAGTATGCCGACCTCTACAATGCCCTCAACCAGTCGTCGGACGGTACGAGCTTCACGGCTCTCGTGCCAAACAACGACGCTATGCATGAGTTCTACCAGCGCCGTGGTGTCGATAGCCTCCAGCAGCTCTCTGAGGAGTATGTCAAGGCTTTCATACTCTACCACACCGTGAAGGACTCCATCACCGCTGATAAGTTCATCACAAAGACATCGCTCACCAATCTCTCCAACGACGGCATCTCGCTCGCCATGGATTCGCTGAATGCCGGACAGATAAAGCTCAATAACGAGGGACAGGTCGTAGAGATGGGCATCTCTGCATATAACGGCACCATCTACATCCTCTCAAAGGCGATGACACCGCTCGTAGAGACCGTCTATGACCGTGTCGCCCAGCTCGGTACATCAAACATCATGTGTGAGGCACTACAGGAGACAGGATGGGCAAAGGAGCTCAACACCCTTGCCGACACAACCGTCGTCGATGGCTCGAAGGTCACCACGAAGCGTTACTACACACTCCTCAATGTCACCGACGAGACCTTCGGCAAGGCTGGCATATCATCGCTCGCAAGCCTGAAGACAAAGCTCGCGGCAAGTGATCAGCGCGGCGTGGGCGCCGACAGCCTCCTCCGTGAGTATGTCGCATATCATGTGCTGCAGAACTCTTACTCCATCTCAAGCCTCTTCGCATCATCGGGCTCAAGCCTGACACGCATCTGGGGCACATCGGCTAAGAACCAGGTGTTCACCATCACCCACGACACGCTTACCACCGTGCCACAGCAGATGTACACCTTCAACGCATCGGCAGAGAGCGCACAGCTCGATATGGCATGCTATAATGTACGGGCTCGCAACGGCTATCTGCATAACATCACATCGTGGCTGCCGGTATGGGAACCGAAGCAGGAGACCGTCATCTGGGACCTCGCTGACTACTCAGAGATAAAGGCCCTCGTACCATCGTCGGTCTATCAGCCGTCAGAGGCTCCTACGAGCGAAGACCGCTACCGCATCACCAATGCCGCATGCTTCAATGCTGAGGTGACTGACACTAAGAACACCACATACTCTGAGATTGACTATGTGCCATGCAAGCGCTACACGCTGAAGGATGCCAAGCAGGCATACAACTGGGATCGTGTAGTCTTCAACGTAGGATATATGGGCTCCGTGGAGATGAGCACACCGACACTCGTACGTGGCAAATATAAGGTGGAGCTGTCTATCGTCTATACCACAACACACAGCTTCATGCGTCTGCAGAGCGACGGTACAGGTGGACGCCTACGTCTCACCATCGACGATGCCAACACCATCTACACTGCTCCTTACACGAAGGTGACATCGGCGCTGCCTGGTGTCTATACATCTACGCTGTATGATGAGATTGAGTTCGACGAGACGTCTGCTCATACGCTCAAGTTCGTGGTGCTCGACCCTGCTGCCAGCACCAACAAGAACTTCAGCCTCCAGTTTGACTGTATAACGTTCACTCCGATAGAATAACAGTCACACGAGTTAAGAGTTAAAATTAAGAATCAAGGGTTAGGAATTAACGATAACCCAAACAAATAAATCAGGCTTATGATTACTAATATATTATATAAGGTACGTAAGAACATCGCTCTCGTGACTGTCCTCACACTCGGCATCTCTGCTGGGTGCGGCACGCTCGCCTCGTGCTCTTCGCTTGAGGACGACAGCCACTACAGCGACTCAAATACCGCCATCAACAACGAGCAGCTGAAGATTGTCGATATGACGAGCGAGGCATACCTCAAGAGCCGTAGCGACCTCTCGAGCATGAGCACACTCTTCGAGCAGCAGGGCATCTACGATGAGCTAAACCAGAAGGGGCAGCTCTCCACCATTCTCGCTGTCACCAACGACAACTTCAAGCAGCCGTCGGGCGATGCTGATGATGTGGCATTCGTCACAAAGTCACACGTCAGCGACATCTCTATGTCGCCAGCCAACCTCAGCAACGGTGAGCGCATCATGATGTGGCACGGCAAATACGTCAGCGTAGATATCGACTCCCTCGGCATCGCCGACGGACTTATCGCCAACCATATCATGTTCAACAACTCGGCTGTGAAAGAGGTGGTAAAGACCAACAGCGGATACATCTACATCATCTCTAACATGATAGAGACGCCGACATCGCTGTACGACTACCTCTCCAACCTCGACGACAACTACTCCCTCTTCCGTGAGATGGTGCTCTCAAGCGGTGGCAAGGAGTTCGACAAGGCTAACAGCAAGGCTGTAGGCATCAACGACGAAGGCAACACCGTCTATGACTCTGTCTTTATCTACAAGAACACATACTTCGAGGACAAAGGCTTCGACATGAACTCGGAGTCGCTCACTGCCACCGTCCTCGTCTTCACCAACGATGTCATCAACGAGGCCATCGCCGATGCTCACCAGCGTCTCACCACATGGGGCATAGAGAGCAACGGGCAGATATACCGTGAGACACGCGACTTCAATGCCAACGGCATCCTGCAGGGATGGCGCTCGTATGCCACACGTGCTGAGATGGACGAGATCATAAAGCAGTGGATTCTCGATGTCGCATTCTTCAACAAGTCTTACACGGCAGACGACCTGCAGAACTCTCAGGAGAACTATCTCACCAGCATCTTCTCACGCTACTGGCGCACCGACAAGCAGGAGATAGACAAACAGAACCCTATCAGCCTCTCTAACGCCACAGCATATAAGGTGACGAAGCTCCACATCCCGAACAATGTGCTCATATATCGTCTGAAGGAGAACTTCTATCTCTATGAGTACTGCACCGACGAGCAGAAGAACTCATTCTTCATCATGAACAACATGAAGTTCTCGAAGTGCTCTACTGAGGTGACGGCATGGACACCACTTTCGGGCGTATGGCCGGAGTGGGAGAACCGTGTGCTCATCCTCGCTCCTGGCGACGACGACACCGACAAGACCGGCTCATGGCAGCTGACATTCACGCCAAACGTGCGCTACACCAACGAGGACGGCACGTCAAGCGTGAAGGCTTTCCTCATCCCGCCGGGCACATATCGTCTCGCCATGGGATTCACGCAGAACCAGAATCTCGATATCGAGGTCTCTGTCATGGCAAAGGGCTCCAACTCACCGCTTGCGACATCGGGCACCATCACTCTCGGTTCTGCCACCACATATCACTACGACCGTGGCGCAACACTCGATAACCGCTACCCTGAAGGCTACGACACCAATGCCGAGGGCGTCTCGTCAAACAAGAAGGCCGGCAACTACATGACCGACGGCGGACTCATCTGTGAGTCTGTCACCGTGCCTGACATCAACGGCAACGGCACTCCGGTGCAAGTGACATTCAATATCGTGTGTCCGTCATGGGCGACAAAGACACAGATGAAGTTCAACCACTGGTGTCTCCGTCCTACAAAGGAGAATTATTGATTCGCAAGCTCATCATAAGTTAAGAGTTAAGAGTTAAGAGTTATGAGTTAAGAATTAAGAATTAAGAGTTATGATTACCATATCTATAATGGATTTATCTAACATTCTGTTGTAATTCGCATTCTTCATTCTCCATTGCCAAATTGTAAAATTGTAAATTGTCAAATTGTCAAATTGTCAAATGGAGTCACTCTTCATTCGTCCAATAACAAGTAGAATACAATATAAAATATATGATTCACAATATATTCAATAAGCAGCGCAGCCATAAGGCAATGTCTTCTCCACTCTCCCTCAGCAGGGTGGGAGC
>R12__coassemble_630_pt1 | contig 13356 bp, 8 predicted proteins | sample R12__metabat2_high_PE_039 | metagenome-assembled genome bin R12 | reverse complement strand
CCCCCCGACGCGTCCCCCCGGGGGCCCAACTTTCCGCCCCGGCTCTCCCTCCCACATTGGGCCGGCCCGGGTTGCGGCCGACGACTTCGTGAAGAGGGCCATGAGCACCGCAGGCATCATTGCACGCAGCGTCTTCAGCGGGTTGATACCACGCGCCAGAAGGAACAGCGGCAGTACGATGAAGAACTGCACGACATTGCCCGTGAGCACCACCGCCACATACTTGCCTATCGAACCGGCCGCAACGCCTCCGCTGACCTGTGCCGACAGCTGCGCGGCAAAGGCCACGATGCCCAATGGCAGCGTCCAGATGAGTCCACGAATGAGCATGAACAGAAGGTCTTGCAAACCTTGTATGCCCTTCATCAAAATATCCTTCTGCGACGTCTGTGGCATGCGCGAGAGAGCAAAGCCTACGGCAAAGGCGAGGAGCAGGATGCTCAGCACATTGCCCTCAAGGAACGGCCGCACGATATTGTTGGGCACAACCTGCAGGAAATGCTCCTTGTAAGACATGCTGCCGAGATTGTCAGGCACATCCGTAGCTCCGCTCATCACCATCTCCTTAGGCAAGGTGTCGGGTGCAATAATGAGGTATAGCGCTAACCCTACCAGTGCCGCCGCCAACGTTGTCAGCAGCGTGTATGTCACGGCATGCCGGAAGATGCGCCCCGTATCCTTCTGCTGTCCGAATGATGCGAGAGTCGTCGTCACCGCCAGCGCTATCGTTGGCACTGCCAGCAACTGGAACAACCGTGTATAAACAGACGCTACGAAGTCGGCCGTAGAGTTTATCCACTCCTGACCGAGCAATCCGATAAGGGTACCGATGACAAGTGCGCCAATCCACAGCGCCATCTGTCGAGCTTGAGAGTTTAGTCTTGTTACCATAATATTATTATAACGTCATTCCGGCTGTTTTATTGTATATAGGAGTGCAAAAATCTTGCTCTGACCCATAGGAGTGCAGCCTGACAGGCTCGTCGATAGCCTCTTTCTTTGCAGGGCGAATATTCCACATTGCTTTGTGGTATTTGCCAGAGCATTCTTGATGATGGGGATGAAGATGCGGCTTATCTACAACTCGTCGGCATAGATAAGGATGTCATCGACCTGAATGCGATGACAGACATGTTGGCTACTATGTTATTGATTGCCGTCTTGAAAGTTTTATGCCATCTGCCCCAAGGGCATTTGCCCCCCAGGAGGTGGCGTTACATGGTCCAATACGTCTATCATCACCCAACTTAAAGCCGCAAGGAATCGAGACTCCTTGCGGCTTTTATTGTTAATAAGATATGTGTATGCTTTACTGAACTTCCTCAAAGTCTGCGTCTTCTGCGCTGCCCTGGTTGTTAGAAGAGCCGTTGTTAGGCTGAGCGCCGCCCTGAGCACCGTTGAAAGGATTACCGCCCTGAGGGCCAGCACCTGGCTGTGCGCCAGCAGCTCCAGCAGCCTGATACATCTTCTGAGCTACGTTCTGGAGCTCAGCCATAGCAGCATCGATGGCAGCGAGGTCCTGTGCCTTGTGAGCATCCTTGAGCTTCTGGATGGCAGCCTCCATCTCTGACTTGATGTCAGCCGGGAGCTTGTCGCCCTGCTCCTTGAGCATGTTCTCTGTCTGGAAGATCATAGAGTCAGCCTGGTTGAGCTTGTCAATCTTCTCGCGCTCCTTCTTGTCGGCATCAGCATTAGCCTCAGCCTCAGCCTTCATGCGCTCGATGTCCTCCTTAGAGAGTCCTGATGAAGCCTCGATGCGTATAGACTGCTCCTTGCCTGTTGCCTTGTCCTTGGCGCTGACAGAGAGGATACCGTTGGCGTCGATGTCGAAGGTCACCTCAATCTGTGGCACACCACGGCGTGCCGGTGCGATGCCTTCGAGGTTGAAGTTGCCGATGGACTTGTTCTGTGCGGCCATAGGACGCTCGCCCTGCAGTACGTGGATGGTAACGGCAGTCTGATTGTCAGCAGCGGTAGAGAATATCTCCGACTTCTTGCAAGGGATGGTAGAGTTAGCGTCGATGAGCTTTGTCATCACGCCACCCATGGTCTCGATGCCGAGAGTAAGAGGAGTGACGTCGAGGAGCACGATGTCCTGACCAGCGTCACCGGCGAGGATAGCACCCTGGATGGCAGCACCTACTGCAACGACCTCATCAGGGTTGACGCCCTTTGAAGGCTCCTTGCCGAAGTAGTTCTTGACGAGAGCCTGCACGGCAGGGATACGTGAAGAGCCACCTACGAGGATTACCTCGTCGATATCAGATGTAGAGATCTTTGCGTCGCGTACAGCGTTCTGGCATGGTACGAGACAAGCCTGAATGAGGTTGTGAGCGAGCTGCTCGAACTGTGAGCGTGTGAGAGTCTTTACGAGGTGCTTAGGCACGCCACCCTCCGCAGAGATGTAAGGGAGGTTGATCTCGGTAGAAGAAGAGCTTGAGAGCTCAATCTTTGCCTTCTCAGCAGCCTCCTTGAGGCGCTGCATAGCCATAGGATCCTTTGTGAGGTCGATGCCTTCGTCAGCACGGAATCCCTGTGCGAGCCAGTCGATGATGACCTGGTCGAAGTCGTCACCACCGAGGTGTGTGTCACCATTTGTAGAGAGTACCTCGAAGACACCGCCACCGAACTCGAGTATAGAGATATCGAACGTACCACCGCCGAGGTCGAAGACTGCAATCTTCATATCCTTGTTGGCCTTGTCGACACCGTATGCGAGAGCAGCAGCCGTAGGCTCGTTGACGATACGCTTCACGTTGAGTCCGGCAATCTGTCCAGCCTCCTTTGTTGCCTGACGCTGTGAGTCAGAGAAGTAAGCCGGCACGGTGATGACAGCCTCTGTGACCTCCTGTCCGAGATAGTCCTCAGCGGTCTTCTTCATCTTCTGCAGCACCATGGCAGATATTTCCTGTGGAGTATATTTCTTGCCGTCGATGTCCACGCGTGGCACACCGCCCTCGTTGACGACAGTGTAAGGTACTCGAGAGACCTCCTTAGACGACTGCTCGTATGTCTCGCCCATGAAGCGCTTGATAGAGTACACGGTGTTCTTCGGGTTTGTGATGGCCTGACGCTTAGCCGGGTCGCCCACCTTACGCTCTCCGTCGGCAGTGAATCCGATGACAGACGGTGTTGTACGCTTACCCTCAGAGTTAGCGATTACTACAGGCTCGTTGCCTTCGAATACGGCAACACATGAGTTTGTTGTTCCAAGATCGATACCAATAATCTTTCCCATTGTTTCTTGAGCTCCCTCCTTACCTTATTATATATATAAAGGAACGCTTACCGGAGCTTTGGCGTTTATTGTTATTATTTATTTTTCTTTATCACGACGGGGTGACACCTTAGATGCAACAATGACTGTGCCAAGACAGAAAGTGTGACAAAATGTCTGCCACTTTGTCACACTTGTCTGTATCATTACTGCCACTCTTGTCATGCGAGCTGACGTGCAGAGCGAATAAATCACAAAGAAAATATTAGAAAATCAAGGGGCTTATATACTTGTTGACCGAAAGCGGTAAGAATAAAGACATGTTCTATAAATCCATTTTCACAACACAGAGACACGGAGACACAGAGTTTTATATAACTCATTCTCTGTAACATAGGAATTAACCTCTGTGGACTCTGTGTCTCTGTGTTGTTATTAATAGATGTTCCCTAAAATAAAAACAACAAGCGGTCAACACGTCTATCATCGCCAAAATCAAGATAATGGATGTGTCATAGCCTGTGCAGCATCTGTGGGTTATGGAGCATTATCTCATACAAGCATCCAAGAGACATCAGTTGTCAACATGATGGAGCACCATTAGCAAGCATGCTGAAGCCCAACGCCAAAACCGCTGGAGCATAACAGATTGCATGGCAGCCTCCTCCCAACCCTCATCAGCTATTATGCGTCTCGCGATATTCCTTAGGTGTGAGGCCCATAGACGCCTTGAACGACTTGCTGAAGTACTTAGGGTCAGAGAATCCGCAAGCGTATGCTATTGTCGTCATGCTCTTTGTTGTTGTCATGAGCATCTCGCATGCTCGCTTCATACGTGCCTCACGCAGGAAGTCCGCCGGTGTCACTCCGAGCAGCTGGTGCATCTTACGGTTGAGCGACGATTTGCTTGTCGCTGTGGCATCAGCAATATCCTGCACGCCGACGTTGCTGTCTCCCATGTGCTCAGCCACGAAGTTTGTCAGCTTCTGCATGAAGGCATTATCCTCCGGCGAGAGGTGCGGTGTGAGAATCTCTATCTCTGCCTTTCGTTTTGCCGCAGACATCTCGGGAGCCTCAGCAGCGGTCTCACCGGCATTGTCATTGTGTGGCATATCCTCATCGGCTTGCATCTCCTGACTGTCATCGTCAGATGCGTCATCATCGGCATTGCCAGCATTCTCGGCCACGCTGCGATTCTTTTCTGCCATGAGAGCGAGATAGGACTGCAGAGTCTCGCGGCGCTGCGTATTGATATTGCGTATATACACCACGGTATAAACGATGCCCGCTGTGACAGCAGCCACCATCAGGAACAGTAGCAGTTTGCCATACCATGTCTCGAAGAACTTAGGCTCGACGATGATTGTCACCTCCCGCTCGTTGTCGGTCCATTGTCCGAGTGCATTTGTGGAGCGTATGTGCAGCACATGCGTTCCTGCTGCAAGGTCATGTACGGCGAGCTCACGTGTGTTTGTAGGCCATTCCCATTGCTCGTTGTCTATGCGCGTGACATACCATATAGTCTTGTTGCTGCGATAGTCGAGAGCGGCATATTTCAGCACGAAAGATCGCTCGCCGGCAGCCACGCGGATGGTGTCCGACGCATCGATGTTATACTGTGGCTTCCTGTCTGCAATGTCAAGTTCCGTCAGCACGATGCGCGGTGTGCCGTAGTTTTGCCTCATGGCATCGAGTGTCAGCGTCATTGCTCCCCGCTCCAGGGATATGAGCACACGGTTGCCGTCAAGGAGTATCGGTCTGGCATCCGAGAATCTGAAGTTCTCTCCCCAGAATGCAGGCATGTATGTCTGGTCGAGTTCGTTCTTGTCATCGAGCACCGTGAGAAGGTTGTTCTGCTGCAGAAGTATGCGGTCGTTGTCAATCTTGCATATTGTCTGTATGACGTCAGAGAGCAGCCCGTTGTCAGTGGTGAGATGCCTGAAATCAAACGTCTTGGCATGCAGGTCTTTTGTCTCAAGGATATTGAGTCCTCCGCTCTCGGTAGAGACGACGAGATGTCCCTGGCAGTCGAAGAGCATATCCATCGTGGCCGAGTTGGTGAGGCTCTCCTTTCGGTTGGCCTCTCGCTTGTGCTGGTGGTAAGTCATGTGATTGAGGTCGTGCTTGTAGATATCGTCGATGACGAGCAGACCTGTCGTTGTGGTAGCGAGCAGCGTGCCATCATCGAGAATCATCACCTTTCGCACCTTGACCATCTCCTGCGGATATCCTCTCAGCGAATTCTTATGGTGATACACCCTGAGCCGTGAGATATCGTCATGCGGATTCTCTATGACATGCAATCCCTCTCCGAGTGTTGCTATCCATAGGCGTCCCTTGCGGTCTTCCTTGATGTCATAGATATAGTCAGAGAGCAGCCCGGCCTTGTTTTCAGAACCTGGTACATGCTCCATCTTGTAGGCATCGCTGCCGCTGATTTTCGTCAGTCGGAACAGTCCATCGGGCTTTGAGCCGAGCCACAGGATGCCCTTTGAGTCATGATACATAGAGTAAGCGGAGACGCTGAGGACATGCTCCTGATGTATGCGTCCGTCCATACCGAGATATCCTTTCAGCGTTAGGTGCTCATCATATACAGCCACCTGTGGCACATCGCGTGTGGAGAGCCAGATATTCTGCTGCTTATCGCGGAAGGCGACACGTACGGCAGCCTCCTTCAATCCCTCGACATAATGCCAGAATCGCTGGCGCGGTGATATCTTGTAGATGCCGTCGTCGGTCTTCAGCCATGCGTTCTGCTGTCGGTCACGGTAGGTTATGGATACTCCGCCGATGACATCGTCATTGCATACCACGGCATGTTTCTTGGCATATTTCTTCTCCTCCTGCTCCATGAGTGCCCTGACCATCTTCTGCGTGGCGGTGTCAAGGGTATGATAGGTGTAAGTATGTGTATCAAAGAGGAATATGCTATCGTCTATGCGGCAGAAGATATTGCCCTTCCACTGGCTCATATCCTTATACACCTCACGGTCGAGCAAGATATTTCGCACACGGTCAGAGACGACGTCAATGCCATCGCCCGGCTTTGTCTTGAACGACACGAAGTTGTAGCCGTCGAAGCGGTTGAGGCCGTTCCATGTGGCAAACCACATGAAGCCGCGGTCGTCTTGCAGCACCTTTGTGACGTGCCACTGCGACATTCCGTCGCTGTCGTCATAGCGTGTGAGTTCGTAGTGCGTGTCTTTCGTGTTAACATAGTATTCGGTATCGCCCGCCTCCGCCTTCTTCTCCTGCGAGAAAGCGCACAGGCTGCCGATAAAGAGCACGAGCAACAGCACAGCATGCTGTATCATGAAGATATATGGTGAGGTCATTAGTACACTAGTTGATAGACTGAAAGTGATAACAGTCTGCAAAGTTACACATTTTTCTTCAAACAAGCAAATAAAACGGGGAAATATTCATCCCGAAACAAGAAAAATGGACATAGAGAACGATATTCGGAAGAATTTTTGTAACTTTGCAGACAACAACGGAGCGGCATTGCGTAACATGCCTCGGCAGACAAGCCCTACGCCGCATCTTACAGCATAAAAAAACATACACATCATGCCTACAACAGTCATACTCTACAGCGCCGACCTCAGTTCAGAACTGAGTCTGCCGTATGCCGACGGTGGTGTGCGGGCGGGATTCCCTTCGCCAGCGCAGGACTATCTGACAGCCGCCATCGGCTTCAACCGCGACATCGTGAAGAATGCCGCCACCACATTCTACGCCCGTGTGGTGGGCGACTCTATGAAAGACGCGGGCATCAGCGATGGCGACATCCTCGTCGTGGATAAGAGTCTGGAGCCGCACGACGGCAGCATCGTCATTGCCTTCATCGACGGGGAGTTCACGGTGAAGCGTGTGAAGCACGACCCCAACGGCGAATGTCTCTGGCTGATGCCTGAGAACAAGGATTATCCGCCGATAAAGGTCGAGGAATCAGCACATTTCGAGATTTGGGGCGTCGTGACATACTCCATCAAGGCAATGCAATAGCCTGCCCGTCCCTCTCTCGGAGATTTGATCTCCGAGAATGCAACCACCCATCACCCACCACCCAAAATACCATGTACCTCATATGCGACTGCGACAACTTCTATGCCTCATGCGAGCGAGTCTTCAACCCCGCCTGCAAGGGCAAGCCCGTGGCAATACTCAGCAACAACGACGGATGCATCATCGCACGCAGCAACGAGCTGAAAGCCTTAGGCTACAAGATGGGCGACCCCTTCTTCCAGGTGAAGGAACGCCTGCAACGCGACGGCGTCTGCGTCTTCTCGTCAAACTACAACCTCTACGGAGATATGAGCCGCCGCGTGATGATGCTCCTGTCGCAATATTCGCCGGATTTCTGGCAGTACTCCATTGACGAGGGATTCCTCGGACTCTCCGGATTCGAAGAGAGGGCTAAGGCCTGCGGCAAGCCGCTCAACGACTATCTGCACGACTACGGCATGGACATCCAGCAGACCATAACACGCGGCACGGGCATACCCGTGACCATCGGCATAGCGCCCACGAAGACCTTGGCGAAGATGGCCAGCAAGTTCGGCAAGAAATATCCCGCATATCAGCACGTCTGCATGATAGACAATGAGGAGCGGCGGGAGAAGGCGCTGAAGCTGTTCCCCGTGGAGGACGTCTGGGGCATCGGCTGGCGCAGCCACGAGAAGCTGAGCTACTACGGCATACACACGGCATGGGACCTGGCCGAGAAATCTGAGTCATGGATAAAACGCGAGCTGAAACTGCCGGGCGTAAGGACATGGAAGGAGCTGCACGGCATTGACTGCATCTCCGTGGAAGAGCTGCCTGAGAAGAAGAGCATCTGCACCTCGCGGAGCTTCGCCGACCAAGGCCTCACACAGCTCTGTGACATGGAAGAGGCCATAGCCAACTTCACAGCCACCTGTGCGCGCAAGCTGCAAGACCAGCATACTGTATGTCAGAACATTACGATATTCGCACACACCAGCCGCTTCGCCACAAACGAGCCGCAACGCTATATCTACCGGAGCATGCTGCTACCCGTACCGACAAACGCTCAGCAGGAGCTCGTATCATACGCCATGGCTGCCCTGAGAGCCGAATGGCGCGAGGGCGTGACATACCGGTTCAAGAAAGCGGGATGCATTGTATGGGGCATCTGCTCTGACAAAGCCATACAGACTGACCTCTTCGACAATATTGACCGGGAGAAACAGCGACGTCTCACCGACGCCATCCACGAGATAAACCGCATCAACGGCCACAACACGGTGCAGCTCGCCATACAGGGCACGGGCAAGAAATGGCATCTCAAGAGCGAGATGATCAGCCGACAATATACCACCAACATCAACGATATCATCAAAGTGAAGTAAGCGGACCATCATCAGCGTGATGCCGGCATACAGACGCCACCATCACAAGCCCTGCAAACAACAATAACACAACCTCAACAACAGAGAACCGGAAAGGGCTACAGAGCGAATAAATCACAAAGAAAATATTAGAAAATATTGGTGTTGCACGCAATTGACACCACCAATGCATCATCTCTGAGCATCGTTAGTAGCGGATTACAGCTGAGACAATAGCAGTTCGCGGCACCGTTAGTAGCTGATTACAGCAGCGACAGTAGCAGTCAGCGGTGCAGTTAGTAGCAAGTTACAGTGCCGTTAGTAGCGGATTACGAGCTCGTTAGTATTTGTTTACAGCGTAATTACTCAGTCTTTACACTGCAATTACTCAGTCTTTACACTGCAATTACTCAGTCTTTACACTGTAATTACTGAGTCTTTACACTGCAACTCAATACTAATCGCATCACGATTCAATACTAATCGCGCTGCAACTCAATACTAATCGCACCACAACTCAATACCAATCAAAACGGCTGGCGATATCACCCTCTGTATCAGGTCATTCCCCTACCCCACTGTCTCGCACAAAAAAAAACAGCGTCAAGATATCCGATGTGACATCTTGGCACTGTTTTCTTATAGGTTGGATGCTGCAAGAGAGTTGAGCATGCGTGCCCGATTATTTCATTGCAGCCAGAACTTTCTTGTAGTAACGGTTAGTGGCCTTCACCTTGTAGTTATTGCCGCCGTTCCATGAGCGGATGGCCTTCTCTACGTTGTTGCCGGGGTTGAACCGGCTCTGCATAATCATGAACATCTCCTTTGACTTCTCAATAGAGAAGCGGTCCTTAAGCGAATAGCGCTTGCTGTGTCCGCGGCTCTGCAGGATGTTGTTCACCTCTTCTACGATGACGGGTGCAATCTGCATCGCACCGGCATAGATGCCGTTTACCGCCATGCGGTTGCCACTACTTTCTACCTGTATGATGGCCTCCATGACCGGCGTCCAGTCGAAGCCTCCGTTCATGCCGTTTGTCTTGGCACGGCCAGGCATTGTTACTGTTAGAAATACAAATACTAATAATGCAATTTTCTTAAAAGTCATTACTCTTGGCTTTCTGACGCTTGAACTGACATCACATCAGCCCGCGCACTCCTATACTCGGGATGTAAGCATCTGCCGACCCACCTTCATGAGATTATGCTATTATATATTTAAGAAGGTGAGCTGCCCGGCAGAGATTAGGAGCCCTGAGCGTCAATTAATACTAGATGGCCACCCTCCTGCCCTGTCAGCGACAAAACGGGATAATCCCGGCAGATATCTCTGTTAACTGGGTGCAAAGGTACGAAGATTTTTTGAGATATGCAAGTTAAGTGGTTATGAATTAACACTTTCTATGATTTTGCTTAGTTTATATCAAAAAAACGGCCCATAATTGCACATTTTTTAAGAAATGAGTAATATATGAAAGTTTTTTTAGCCAATACTGAAATTAATGCACATTTTTCTTGCAGATGTGCAAAAAAAGCAGTAATTTTGCACACTGAAATAAGTTTTTGTGCAAAAACCGGGTGGCAAAGGGCACGACGCATGATAGGAAGACGGCTATCATCGTGGCAGCAGGCCGGAAGGCAGCCCATACTGTCGCCAACCTTACTTAAAGATATGAATTTAGACAAGACTACTATGGCGAAGCTCAGCATCCCTGAGCAGATACCAAGCTTCAACGCATTAATACAGACGAGCATCATCGACCACTGGGACCTCGACGCGCTCACTGACTATCAGGGTGCTACGCTGCAGTATAAGGATGTGGCGCGCAAGATAGAGAAGATGCATATCCTCTTTGAGAACAGCGGCGTGCAGCGCGGCGACAAGATAGCCCTCTGCGGTCGCAACATGAGTCATTGGGCCGTGGCATTCCTCGCCACATTCACCTATGGTGCCGTGGCGGTGCCTATCCTGCATGAGTTCATGCCGGAGCAGATTCACAACATCGTCAACCACTCTGACGCGAAGCTGCTCTTCGTGGGAGATGTCGTGGCACGACAGATCAACCCCGACGAGATGCCGGCTCTGGAGGGCATCATCAATCTGCCGGACTTCTCGCTGATGATAAGTCGCTCAGAGAAGCTCACTTATGCCCGCGAGCACCTCAACGAGCTCTTTGGCCGCAAGTATCCGAAATTCTTCCGCAAGGAGCACGTCAACTACTATATGGACACCGACCCCGAGGAGCTCGCCATGATAAACTACACCTCCGGCACCACGGGATTCTCTAAGGGCGTGATGATTCCTTACCGCGCCATGTGGGGCAATGCCGACTTTGCGAAGCACGTCCTCGGCGAGCATATCAAACCTGGCTACAACACCATTTCCATCCTCCCTATGGCACACATGTACGGCATGGCATTCGAGTTCATCTACGAATTCATCGCCGGCTGCCGCATATTCTATCTCACACGCGTGCCATCGCCAGCCATCGTGGCAAAGGCCTTTGCCGATGTCAAGCCATGCGTCATAATCGCCGTGCCGCTCATCATCGAGAAGATCATCAAGAAGAAAGTCCTCCCGAAGGTGTCGTCGGCTCCGGTGAAGGCGTTGCTGAAGACACCTATGGTGGGCGCTAAGCTGAAGCAGAAGATCTGCAGTCAGGTGTATGAGGCCTTCGGCGGCAAGCTCTACGAGATCATCGTTGGCGGAGCAGCCTTGAATCAGGAGGTGGAGCAGTTCCTCGCCGATATCGACTTCCCCGTCACAGTAGGCTATGGTGCCACCGAGTGTGCGCCAATCATCTCTTACGACGACTGGAAGGACCGTGCCGTAGGCTCTTGCGGACGGGCGGCATACCACATGGAGGTGAAGATTCTATCGCCTGACCCTCAGACCATTCCTGGCGAAATCATCACCCGCGGAACAAACACCATGCTCGGATATTACAAGAACGAGGAGGAGACGGCAAAGACCCTCGTCGACGGATGGTATCACACCGGCGACCTCGGCATTATGGACGACGAAGGACACATCTTCATCAAGGGTCGCTCAAAGAACATGCTCCTTGGTGCCAACGGACAGAATATCTATCCGGAGGAGATAGAGGACAAGCTCTCAAGCATGCCTTATGTGGCTGAATGTCTCGTCGTACAGCGTGGCGACAAGCTCTACGGCCTCGTTTATCCTGACTATGACGAGGCAAAGAAGAACGAGCTCAGCGATGACGCCCTCAAGGATGTCATGGAGCAGAACCGCACGGAGCTTAATGCTGCTCAGCCTGCATACCAGAAGCTGGCAAACATCGAGCTGATGACAGAGGAGTTTAAGAAGACTCCGAAGAAGTCCATCAAGCGATTCCTGTATAGCTAAGGCCCCCCTCTGCCCTGCGGGCACCTCCCCCGTGGGGGAGGAGAGATTACCTCTGAGGCAGCCAAAGGAAGTTGTAATATTATATATTAAATAAGGTATAAAGGCTGCGGCATCACATTTTGCATCGAAAAAGAACATTTTTTTGATGAAAATGAAAGAAAAACGGCAAAACATTTGGTCGTTTGAAATAAAACATGTAATTTTGCAGACGAAATGAAACAAATCAACTCTACATATTGGTGGTGGCAGAACTCAAGATTTAGAAAGTCGTGAGTCGCTGAGCCGTGTGTGGAAGTGAAACCATAAAGAAAGAGGCCTGTCGTAACTTGCGACAGGCCTCTTTTCTGTTTTAAGGACAGACAAGCAAATAATTCGGTTTATCCGGAAATCGGGTTGGTAGCATATATGGGAACTGAAAGAAATTAACCAGAAATTATTCAGAAATTTCTTTCGCTTGAGTGAATCTGAATAATCGGATAAATCTATTTCTTAACCAATATCAGAATTTCTGGTTAATTTCTGAATAATTTCTTTCAGTCACCAACGAGAAAACGGAAGAAGCAATAATACTCAAACCAATAATACAGACACAACTATGAACATGAAAGAAATTCTGGCGCGGATGCTCAACCACGAGTGCCTCTCGCGCGAAGAGATGCGACAAATCCTGCTCGCCATAACACGCGAGGAGATTCCTAACGAACAGATAACAGCCATGCTGACATGCCTGCAGATGCGTGGCGTTACGGTAGATGAGCTGTTGGGATTCCGAGACGGCATCCTCGAGACGGGTGTCCCGGCGTTGCTCGACTGCGACCGCTATGTCGATATCGTCGGCACGGGTGGCGATATGAAGAATACGTTCAATATCTCCACATGCGCGTGCTTCGTCGTTGCCGGCGCAGGCTACAAGGTAGCGAAGCATGGCAATGTCGCCGCCACATCTGTCTCGGGAGCGTCAAACGTCATAGAGGGACATGGCGTGAAGTTCAGCAACGATATCGACCAGCTCAACCGCTCCATCAACGAGTGCGGCATGGTATATCTGCATGCTCCGCTCTTCGCCCGCGCCATGAAGTTCGTGGCTCCTATCCGCAAGCATGTGGGATTCCCTACGGTATTCAATCTCCTCGGCCCGCTGGTCAATCCGTCGCAGCCGAAATGTCAGGTGCTCGGTGTCGCCACTCTCGATCAGATGCGTCTGTATAATAATGTCAATCAGAAACTTGGAGTTGACTACGCCATCGTAAACTCCATCGACGGCTACGACGAGATATCACTCACGGGCAACTTCAAAGTGACTACCAACAACTACGAGAAGATATTCTCACCCGCCGACCTGCATCTGCCTGTCGCCATGCCGGGAGATCTCTGTGGCGGAGCAAACTCCACGAAGGAGGATGCCATGCGCG
>R12__coassemble_624_pt1 | contig 13423 bp, 12 predicted proteins | sample R12__metabat2_high_PE_039 | metagenome-assembled genome bin R12 | reverse complement strand
CAGCGATCTGGCTGGGATGATGGTTGGTTCGCTTGTCGAGACAACGATTCTGCTGTTGGCTGATGTACCAGTTGCGCTGCATCTTGCCGGTTAGCATCAGCGGATGCAGACACCTTGGCATTATGACGCGCTATGATTGCATCAAGGCGTTGGCTGTAAGCAGCTACGACATTCTTGACATATGCCACATCTTTCAACCGCCCCTCTATCTTCAGAGAGCAGGCACCGGCATCAATGATTGCCTCGAGATTATCTATCTGACACTGATCTTTCAGCGAGAGATAGTAGGCCTGCTCACGGCCACCAAGTGTTATTGGCGTGCCATCGGCATCAAGAAGGGTATAGCGCATGCGGCACATCTGAGCGCACTCGCCACGATTGGCTGAACGGCCGAAACAGTGTTGCGAGGCATAGCACTGACCGCTGTAGCTGACACACAATGCACCATGGACAAAGACCTCGAGTTCAACATCAGGCACAGCAGCGTGCACGGCACATATATCATCTGTGGTGAGCTCACGGGCAAGCACCACACGCGAGAAGCCTTGGGCGTGCAGCCACCGTGCCTTGTCAATACTGCGGTTATCGGTCTGCGTGCTGGCATGCAGCTCAATCCGACTTGCCAGGCCATCGGCCTTCAACCTTTCAAACAGCCCCATATCCTGCAACAGCAACGCATCGACACCGGCATCGGCAAGCTGATGGGCAAGATGCTGGGCAGCGTCAAGCTCGCTGTCGTAGATAATGGTATTCAATGTGGCATACACCTTGGCGGCATACTGATGGGCATACTCGCAGAGACGACGGATATCGTCGACGCTATTGCCTGCAGCATGGCGTGCGCCAAAGTCGGAGGCACCTATATAGACAGCATCGGCACCGTGGTCGATGGCCGCGATGCCGCATTCAAGATTCTTGGCTGGAGCCAGCAGTTCTATGCTTCTCATTATCTGAACGTATTATGCGTAGGGAGGAACGGGGCAGACGGTTTGCTCACAATCAGTAAGCGTAAACTATCATTCAAAATGTACTTTTACTTCCGCTCTATTATGGACAAAGTGAAAAGTGGAGAATGGAAAATGGAAAGTGGAAAGTTATGATTACTCTGTCAGTCCAATGAGTACTTGGCAATGTCAATATATTTCGGAATGCATCAAGTATTGGTAATCATAACTTTACATTTTCCACTTTACACTTTACATTTTCCACTTTGTCCAATAGCTATAGGCAGAATGATTTTGCACACTTATTGATGTCACTCTGCCTTGATATCATTAATATTATAAGGTGTCTCCTGATAGACGTAGTAGTTGAGCCAGTTGGTGTAAAGCAGATTGGCTGCCGCACGCCAGCGCACAACAGGTTGTAGCTCGGGATTGTCGCCAGGATAATAATGCGACGGCATATTGATAGGCAAGCCCTTGGCAAGGTCACGCTTGTATTCGCCGTCAAGTGTAAGAGGCGAATACTCCAGATGGCAGGTGATAAAGAACTCACGGCCGTTGCGGGCCTCGACGATAGTAACGCCGGCCTTCTCGCTCTCCGCGATGATATTCAGCCCGGGGACTTTCTCGATATCTTCGCGCTTTACCTCACAATGACGTGAGTGAGGGGCATAGAAGATGTCATCGAAACCACGGAAGATAGGCAGCTCGGGCGCAAGCATCTGATGTTCAAAGACACCGAACACCTTGGCGGGAGTGTTGTGCTTCGGTATGCCATAGAAATGATATAGTCCCGCAAAGGCTGCCCAACAGACATAGATGGTTGACGTCACATGGCCGTGAGCCCAGTTGAAGACATCCTGCAACTCTTCCCAATACGTCACATCCTCATACTCCACAAACTCAAGAGGGGCACCGGTGACTATCAATCCATCGCACTTCTCCTTTTTCATATCTTCGAAGTTACGGTAGAAGGTCATCATGTGCTCAATGGGAGTATTCTTGGAGGTATGAGACTTTATCTTCATGAACTCCACCTGTATCTGCAGGGCAGAGTTTGAGAGAATGCGGATGAAGTCTGTCTCAGTGGTTATCTTGATGGGCATGAGGTTGAGAACAGCGAGACGAAGAGGGCGTATCTCCTGAGAGTCGGCTCTCTTATAGCCCATAGTGAAGATATTCTCATGCTTCAGCTCATCGATAGCGGGCAACTGATCGGGTAGTATTAATGGCATATTCTTATACTATTATTTACTTGAAGGGGCGGCAAGAAATGATTACCTTTGCTTCTCGTGACTATGCCTTGAGAAGAAAAGGTAATCATTATTGATAACTGATAATCAATTAACAAGCGCTCTTATTTATATATAGTCTAGATATAACATAGAAGCCTTAGCCCCTTAGGAATACCTAGGAACCTGGGAGCCCTAGAAACCTAGGAGCCCTAGAAACACCAAGTATATAATTCAGACGCTGTTAACAGACAATCACTAAGCTTTCTTGATAAAGTCAACAATCCACTGGCCGACTTCCTTCGTGCCATACTTCTCGCCACCTTCTACCTGGATCTCCGGTGTGCGGACATTCTGGTCGAGCGAAGCATCGACAGCCTTGCGGATGAGGGCGCCCTCTTCCTTCAGGTCAAAGTACTCATAAAGCATTGCCACAGAGAGGATCTGCGCAAGAGGGTTGGCTATATTCAAGCCCTTGCCCTGAGGCCATGAGCCATGGATAGGCTCGAAGACAGGAGTGCTGGAACCTGTTGATGCAGATGGCAGCAGACCCATAGAGCCTGTGATGCAAGAGCCCTCGTCGGTGAGGATATCACCGAAGGTGTTCTCGGTCACCATGACATCGAAGAACTTAGGATCCTGAATCATACGCATTGCAGCATTGTCAACATACATGAAGTCGGTCTCTACATCTGGATACTGTGGAGCCATCTCCTGAGCTATCTTACGCCACAGACGGCTTGAGGCAAGGACATTGGCCTTGTCAACGACAGTGAGGTGCTTGCGACGCTGACGGGCATACTGATATGCCACCTTGAGGATGCGCTCTACCTCTGGACGTGAGTAGTAGTTGGTGTCAAGAGCATCCTCAACGCCTTCTGCATTGACGGATGGCTCCTGCTTCTTGCCAAAATACATGCCACCGGTAAGCTCACGGATGCAGATGAAGTCGGCACCACGTACAATCTCGTCCTTCAGAGGAGACTTATGCACGAGGCAGTCGAAGGTTGTCACAGGACGGATGTTAGCGAAGAGGCCGAGCTTCTTACGCATAGCGAGAAGGCCCTGCTCCGGACGTACCTTGGCTGTTGGATTGTTGTCAAACTTTGGATCGCCGACACTGGCAAAGAGTACTGCATCGGCTGCTTCGCAAGTCTGGTAGGTATCCTCAGGGAAAGGATCGCCGACCTCATCGATTGCGTGTGCGCCACAGAGTGCCTCCTTATAAGATACCTTATGACCAAACTTCTCTGCTACAGCGCTGCACACGGCAACGCCTTGCTCCATAATCTCTGGTCCGATGCCATCACCGGCCAGAACAGCTATTTTCAATTCCATTGTATTATTCTTGTTAATATTGTTACGCACTTTAGTGGCTTGAGGGATTTGTTGCCTTACTGAATGCAGCACGATATGTCACACTCTGCGAAGCTATTGCCATGAGACAGAGCCTAAAGCATCGTCACACGTTGCAAAGAGATTGCCATGAGACAGAGCCTAAAGCATCGTCACACGTTGCAAAGAGTCGCTATGAGACATTATCGAAACTACAACAGCCGGACTACCAATCCATCAAACCACTAAAACTTAATTGGTTGATATTATTACATATTTGCCGCCTGCTGGATAGCCTCGTAGATGCATGAGACAACGCCGAGGAGGAGAATGCCTGCTGTGCAGATAGCGAGGGTGAGGCGTGTGTTGCCGTCGCTCTTGAATGTCGGCAGCGGATTGTCTGTCTTGTTGATGTACATCGCCTTGACGATAAGGAGGTAGTAGTAGAGTGACACTACGGTATTAACGAGGGCGATGAACATGATGATGTATGGCCACCAGTTGGTGTCGTCATGGCCGTTGACAGATGCCAGGAAGACAAAGAACTTAGAGAACATACCGGCAAACGGTGGGATGCCGCCGAGCGAGAAGAGTGCTAACGTCATGAGGAACGACAGTTTAGGGTTAGTGCCGTAGAAGCCGTCGTATGCCTTCATATCTGTGCGTCCGCCATTGTTCTGCTCTACTGTAGCGATGATGGCGAAGACACTCATATTAGCCACGATATACACGAGGACATAATACATCAGCGCAGAGATGCTGGCACCGTAGTTGGCACCGATGATAGCGAGCATGATGTAGCCGGCCTGCGAGATAGAAGAGAATGCCATGAAGCGCTTCAGATCTGACTGGCGGATGGCCATGAGGTTGGCGATGGTGATAGAGAGGACGATGAGGATATACATCATCACTGCCCAATACTCTGTCATCGGAGCGAAGACCTTCATCAGCAGCACTGCCAACGTGAAGGCTGCAGCACCCTTAGAGATGACGCTGAGGTAGCCGGTGACGGTGGTAGGAGCACCCTGATAGGTGTCGGCTGTCCAGAAGTGGAACGGCACGAGAGAAATCTTGAAGCCGAGGCCTGCCACAAAGAATACCATGCCGATAATTGTCAGCGCATTGGCTGAGAGGGCTGTGGTGAAGTCTTCGTAGTAGAGTGTGCCTGTAGCACCATAGAGGAACGACATGCCGTAAAGCATCACACCACTTGAGAATGTGGCGGTGAGGATGAACTTGGCTGCTGCCTCGGCAGAGTCCTTGCGATACTTGTCGAGTGCCACCATGCATGCGAGAGGCACAGAGGCGGTCTCCAGTCCGAGGAAGAACATCAGGAATGTGCCTGACGACATCATGATATACATGCCGAGGAGTGTGGAGATGGTGAGCATATAGAACTCAGCCTCTACAATCTTCGTGTCCTCGTTAGACAGCCACTTCCTTGACTGCAGCACAACGATGAATGTGCCGGCACAGAGGATGGCCTTCATCATTGTTGCGGCAGGTGTGGCAACGTATGCTCCGCCGAAGAGTGTCACCGTGTCCTGGCTGAGGCAAAGAGTAGCGAGGGATGAGCCAAGGAGAAGGAGGCATGTGAGCGGATTGAGCCACTTACGATTATCAGAACCATGACTTGCAAAGTCGGCAATGAACACAATGACCAGGGATGCTACGAGCAGAGCCTCTGGTACCATATCTATAAACTGTAGGTAATTCATATATATTCAATTTCATGCACTGTAGGCTGCGCTCGGCATAAAAGCAAGCTTTTCTGCTTTCACTTGCGCTACAGTTCATTTTGTTTATGACTTTGTTTACATGTTAATAACATTAAGGATATTTACTGCAGCATCGTTGATGACGTTGCTTGCCCAGAATGGGAATGTGCCGAGACCTGCCACACAGAAGATGAGGCAGCAGACAGCGAACTTCTCGTCCCAGGTAGCGTCGGTAAGTTCCTCGTAGTGTGGGTTGGTGACCTTCTCGAAGAGGATGAAGCCCACGGTACGGAGGATATAGACGGCAGTCACAACGATTGACGTACAAGCGATGATGGTGCAGCAGCGGTGGAATGTGTCAGCATTCTCGAATGAACCTACGAAGATTGTCATCTCAGCGATGAAGCCAGAGAATCCAGGGAGTCCGAGGTTGGCGAGACCAGCGATGACATATCCTACAGAGAGGAACGGCATGATCTTCATAAGGCCGCCGAGCTCGCGGATGTCACGGGTGTGGGTACGTCCGTAGATCATACCGATGAGTGCAAAGAAGAGAGCCGTCATCAAGCCGTGAGAGAGCATCTGCAGGATAGCACCTGTGCAGGCGGTCTTTGTCATCATAAGGAGAGCGAAGAGCACGAGTCCGCAGTGAGAGACTGACGAGTAAGCATTGATGAACTTAAGGTCGGTCTGCACACAAGCAGAGAATGCACCATAGACAACAGAGATGGTGGTGAGGATAAGGAATATCCACGCCAGATCGTTGGCTGCCTGTGGGAGCAGGAACATTGCGATGCGGAAACAGCCGTAGCCACCGAGCTTCATCAGCACACCGGCATGGAGCATAGACACCGAGGTAGGTGCACAGCCGTGACCGATAGGTGACCATGTATGGAATGGGAACAGGGCTCCCAGGACACCGAAGCCGATGAATACGAATGGGAAGAGCACATTCTGCACATCACCAGGAATCTGGTTGTTGTGAGCTATCTCAAGGATGTTCATCGTCGTAGCACCATTGAAGAAGTAGATGCCTACGAGACCGAGGATGATGAGTGCAGAACCACCCATAAGCATCAGAGTGAGCTTCATGGCTGCATACTCCTTCTTGCCTGAACCCCAGTAGCCGATGAGCAGATACATAGGGATGAGAGCCACCTCATAGAACATGAACATGGCGAAGAGGTCGATGCAGATGAAGAATCCGAAGACACCCGTAGAGAGAAGTGTGAACCACATAAAGAACTCCTTCGTCAGCGGCTTCAGCTTCCATGATGCAAACGTACCGGTGAAGACGATGATGCTCGAGAGCAACAGCATCACTACCGAGATGCCATCGACACCGACGGCATAGTTGATATGGAGTGACGGGAACCATGGCGTCGACGACTGCAGCAGCATCTCTGCCGTATTGCCGGCAGCACGTTCGCCGATGAAGTATATCGTCAGCCAGATGGAGAGAGCTAAGAGACAGCTTGCTCCTGTAACCATCACGCCACGAACCTGATTGATGTTGCGGGCAGCCCAGAGGCCGAGCAGCATCACAGCAGGAATAATTACGAATAATGTTAATATATTCATTTTAAGTAATCTACATTTTAGGGTTTAACAGTTACATAGCTAAGAGAACGAGCACAAGAGCCAGGGCGCCTGTGATGAACCACAGCGCATACTGACGGACATCGCCGCTCTGAACGGTACGGATGCTCTCGCCGCCCTCGTTGGCACCCCATGCCGTGAAGTCGATGAAGCCGTTGATGACGTTCTCATCTATCCACTGTGCTGTGCGTGATACGTAGCGGAAGAGTATCTTGTGAGTGATAAACTGATATACGTCGTCCATATAGAAACGATTCTTTGCCCACTTGTGCAGGCGAGGGAATGTAGCATAGAGACGATCGGCAACAGGCTGTGAGTCGCCCTTATAGATATAGGTGGCGAGGCCGATAGAGCAGAGAGCGACAACAGTAGATGTGATGGCTATCTGCAGGTTGAAGTGTACGGTGTACTTCGTGCCTTCGGCGCTGACGATAGATCCGAATGATGCCCACTCCCAACCGAGGAATCCTCCGAGTGTGGTGATGACACCAACGCCCACGGTGATGACTGTGAGGAAGATGAGCGGGAACTTCATAGCCCATGAGTGCTCACCAGGAGTGTGCTTCTCGTGGAGCTCCACATTCTCTGTGCCCCAGAAGATGCCGTAGTAGAGACGGAACATATAGAATGCCGTCATGGCAGCGACACCTGTCATGAACCATCCGAGTACAGGCGAATACTCAAAGCATGCGGTGATAATCTCATCCTTTGAAGAGAAGCCTGAGAAGAATGGTATGCCGGAGATGGCGAGACATGAGATGAAGAATGTCCAGTTGGTGACAGGCATATACTTACGCAGTCCGCCCATTGCCGACATCTCGTTGGTATGTACGGCGTGGATGATGACACCGGCGCAGAGGAAGAGACATGCCTTGAACATAGCGTGGGTGAACAGATGGAACATACCAGCCATATAGCCGAGCTGTGCATGATTGTCGAGGATGACACCGTGATGGCTTGGCAGACAGCAGCCGAGGGCTACCATCATGAAGGCTATCTGAGAGATTGTCGAGAAGGCAAGTCCTCGCTTGATATCGCTCTGTGCACATGCTACGGCAGCAGCGTAGAATGCCGTGAAGGCACCTACGACGACGACGATAGACATCTGCTCAGGAGCATACTGTATCCAGAGCGGGAACATACGTGCAATCTGGAAGACACCGGCAACGACCATCGTAGCAGCATGGATGAGTGCAGAGACAGGCGTAGGACCCTCCATGGCATCTGGCAGCCAGATGTGGAGCGGGAACATCGCAGACTTACCGGCACCACCGATGAACATCAGCACGAGTGCTGTCGGGATGACCATGCCGCCGAAGGCTGCTGCTCGTGATGCGATGTCTGCCTCACAAGCCGAGAACTGTGTCATGCCTGCAGCCACCTGCACCTCTGTTCCTGCGAACGAGAAGTTGAACGACTGTGTGTAGAAGCCGAAGATGAGGATACCGACGAGGAAGAACATATCAGCGAAGCGTGTCACGATGAATGCCTTCTTCGAAGCGTGTACGGCAGCATGCAGCGGATAGTAGAATCCGATGAGGAGGTATGAGCTGACACCCACGAGCTCCCAGAACATATACATCTGGAAGATGTTGGTGGCAAGGACAAGTCCGAGCATCGACATGGTGAAGAGCGAGAGGAACGCATAGTAGCGCTGGAATCCCTTCTCCCCGTGCATATATCCGAAAGAGTAGATGTGCACCATCAGCGATACCGTCGTGATGACGATAAGCATCATCGCCGAGATAGGGTCGATGAGCACGCCGAGGTCAAAGTGCAGGCTGCCCAATGGCAACCATGTAAAGTTGTAAGGCACTATCGTCGGCAACGTACCGTCGGCGAGACGTGTGCCGCAGAAGTAGGTGATGGCCGTGGCATAGCTCAGCAGGGTGACAATACCGAGCGAGCATGTGCCGATGAGGCCGGCAACCTTCGGTGCCCATGCATACTTCTTATTCAGGAACTCTGGCAAACCTATGATAAGGAAAGAAGCCAAAGGCAGAAGAAGTATCAGAATTGATAAACTGTAATCCATGAGTTTCTTTTTATTTCTGGCCTCAGCAGCGGGCTGAGCGCCATGATAGGTTTGACATTATTATTTCTTAAGATTCTTGATAGCGTCAACGCTGTCGCTCTTGAAGTTGCGATAGACATTGAGGATGATGGCGATGGCCACGGCACTCTCTGCTGCGCTGACACCGATGGAGAAGAGGGTCATGAAGAATCCCTCGCTGCCTTCGGGGAAGAGCAGACGGTTGAATGCTGCGAAGTTGATATCGACGGCATTGAGCACCAGCTCTATGGAGATGAGCATTGCTATCAGATTGCGGCGTGTGACGAAGCCATAAACGCCGATGAAGAACAGTATCGCGCTGAGCACGAAGAAACATTGTACTGGTACCATAGCTTACTTTTCCTCCTTATGATTGCGTGAAACAATAAGACCGCCGATGATACATGCCAGCAGGAAGAGCGAGATGAACTCGAAAGGCAGGACGTACTGGTACTTCTCTGAACCCACGAGAGCCTCGCCAATTTTCTCCATTGGCACCTCGACATCGTCAACAGCCATGAACTTGTCGATGAGCACCGACTTCAGCGTGATGCCTACGACAGTCACGAAGCCTACGAATGCTACGAGGGCACCGGTGACGGCGCGCTTGAGGTCGATCTTCTCTGCATAGTTCTGCAGCTTACGACGCGAGACGAGCTGTATGGCGAAGATATAAATCATCGTTATGCCGCCGGCATAGATGCTTAGCTGTGCTGCACCGAGGAAGGTATAGTCTAGCAGGAAGTATATGCCAGCGATGGCGAAGAGGACAAAGAGCAGCGATGTTGCTGCACGCATGATGCTCTTGGTGAAGACACATGCGAGGGCAGCACCGATGATGATGACTGCCAGGATTGCGAACATTATTATATTTGCCATAGTCGTTATGCCTCCTCTGTTTTAGGTGTTGCAGCGGCAGCCTTTGGTGCGGCGGCAGGTGCGTCGGCCTTAGCCTCAGCAGCCTTGGCAGCCTTCTCGGCAGCAGCCTTTGCGGCATTAGCTGCATTCTCAGCATACTGCTTCATATCCTCCTCCGACGGAGCGACATTGAGGTGCTGCTTGAGCGCGTCGCGGTTGAACACTGCATTCTCGAAATCATTGACGAATGTGATTGCACCGAAGTTGCATGCATTCACACAAAGCTGGCAGAACATGCAATCGCCAAGGTCATACTGATAGTCGAGCAGAAGTTTCTTCTTCTTTCCATCAGGCGTAGTGACCATCTGCGATTTGATGCTGATGCTGCCGTTAGGACAAGCCTTCTCGCAGAGCGTGCACGCCGTACACTTGTTCTTGCCGTTCTCGTCGTGAGGCATGACAAGGCGGCCACGGTGGCGCTCAGCGATGTGCTGTGTCTTGCGGTTCTCCGGATACTGCTCAGACACCTTAGGCGTCATATACTCGCCCATAGTGATGTCCATGCCAGTAAGCAGGGTTTTCAGTCCTGCCAGAGCACTGCCAAAATATGAATTGTTTTTTGCCATTGTTTTAATTATCTGATTCTGTTGTTTTATGGTTTTGTTGCCTACCGTTTGGATGGTAGATGTCAGGGGCTTCGGCCCCTTTTTTTGTATCGTTAGCCAACCAAGCGTAGCAGCAACTGAACAACAATATTAATCTTTCTTTACTGCGATGTCCACACCGACAAGCTTCTGCTCCTCAGCAAATGCTGCGCGGAACTTCATAGCGCGTGCCACGATGACAGCGAGCACGACAGCGATGACCACTGCCACGACGATGCCAGAGTAGATAGAGCCTACGAGGCCGAATGCTACGCAGACGGTCATGAGCACGAGGTTGAAGAGTGCCAGCGGCATGAGATACTTCCACTCGAGCTTCAGTATCTGGTCGATACGGAGGCGTGGGAAAGTCCACTTTATCCACATCAGCAGCCATACCATGGCGAAAGCCTTGCCGAGGAACCATACGATGCCCGGGATATAGTCCATGACAGCATCGAAGCCCTCTATGCCGATATGTATAGGGCACCATCCTCCGAGGAATACGAGTGATGTCATGCCGGCAACGATGAAGAGGTTGAGGAACTCTGCCAGATAGTAGAATCCGAAGCCCATGCCTGAATACTCGGTATGGTAGCCGGCTGTCAGCTCTGACTCTGCCTCAGCGAGGTCGAACGGGCCACGGTTTGCCTCGGCATTGCCAGCGATGAGGAAGATGAAGAATGCGATGATGGCAGGCACGTGTCCCTGGAATATGAGCCATCCGAAAGGTCCCTGCTGTGCCTCTACGATGCCTGACACCTGCATGGTGCCGGTGAGGATAGTGGCGGTGATGAGGCAGAGGCCGAGCGACATCTCATAGGATATCATCTGCACGGCGCCACGCATGGCAGAAACGACGCCATACTTGTTGTTTGACGACCAGCCGGCGATGAAGATGCCCACAACGCCTATTGCGGAGACAGCGGTGTAGAGGAAGATGCCGACATTGAAGTCGAGGATGACGGCGCCGTTGTTCCATGGCAGGAAGGCGAAGGCGCCGATAGAGCCTGTGATGACGAGGATAGGAGCAAGTGCATAGAGCAGCTTGTCGGCCTTATCGACGAAGAAGATCTCCTTGATGAGCATCTTCAGCACGTCGGCAAAGACCTGCAGCAAGCCCCACGGACCGACACGCATAGGGCCGAGACGACACTGGAAGTATGCGCAGACCTTACGCTCCATGAATATCAGCACGATAGCCAGCAGTGCATAGCCCACGATGATGAGCAGCAGCACCAGCACGCACTCGATAAGGGTTGCTAACCATTCTGGGCATCCGATGATGTTCTGCAGAAGGTCATTGAACCATGTTGTTACTATTGAAAAGTCAAACATATTATATATATTAGATATGTATATTATATTTAAATAGGTGTAAATCTCTTTGCACGGTCACCGTGGCGTTAGCGGTCGATGTCCGGGATGATATAGTCAAGACCTGCACCTACGGCGATAAGGTCGGCAACCTTCGTGTCGCGGAGCATCTCGTCGAGAGCGCCCACGAGGGTGAGGGCCATCGGACGCAGCTTCATACGGTAAGGTGACTTGTCGCCGCGAGAGTCGAGATATACGCCAAACTCGCCTGACGTACCCTCGACAGCGTAGTACCACTGTCCCTCCGGGCACTTGATGACAGGCTTCTGCTTGATGTAGTATTCGCCTTCAGGGATATGGTCGATGAGCTGCTCTATTATTTTAATAGACTGCTCTATCTCCTTGACACGCAGATAGTAACGGTCCTGAGCGTCACAGCCGTCCATAACGATCTGCTCCCACTCTACCTTGTCGTACATATCATATGGATAGTTCTTGCGGATATCGTTGGCCCACTGTGAGGCACGACCGTTGCTGCCCGAGATGCCGTAGTCGATGCACTGCTCCTTTGAGAAGCATCCTACGCCCTCAAGACGCTGGTGTGTGATGACGTTGTCGCCGAAGACATTGACATACTCCGCGAGCTTCGGCTTGAGATACTTGCAGAGCTTCTTGACGTTGTCGACGAAGTTCTCGTCGATGTCTGCCTGCAGGCCGCCGATGCGGTAGTAGTTCTGGATGAGGCGTCCGCCGGTGGTCTCCTCAAGGACATTGAGCAGATACTCACGGTCGCGCATGCAGAAGAGGAATGCCGTCAGGGCACCGAGGTCCTGTGCGTAGCATCCGAGATACAGCAGGTGTCCGTCGATACGCTGCAGCTCATCCATGATGGTGCGCACGGTCTTGATGCGGTCGCTGAGCTCGATGCCCATGGCCTCCTCGATGACTCCTACGATGGCATGACGGTTGATCATGGCAGAGAGGTAGTTGAGACGGTCGGTCATGGCGAGTGTCTGCGGATAGGTCATATCCTCAAACATCTTCTCTATGCCACGGTGGATATATCCGAGGTGTGGGTAGATCTTCTTAACGGTCTCACCGTCGAGGACTGTCTGCAGACGGAGCACACCGTGGGTAGATGGGTGCTGAGGGCCGATGTTTATCACGAAGTCGTCTTCCTTGAAGAGAGGCTTTGTCGTCGTGACGACATTCCCCTGACGGTCAAGGCTGTACTGCGTGGTGTAGTCTGGCTCCTGGTCGTCCTCGAGAGAGTATTTGTCGTCCTCCTGCTTCCAGTCCTTGCGGAACGGATGTCCCTTGAAGTCGTTGCGGAGGAAGAGGCGGCGCATGTCAGGATGTCCGAGGAACTTTATGCCGTAGAAGTCATATACCTCACGCTCCATAAGGTCGGCGCTCTTCCAGAGGTCGCTGACGGTGTAGATGACGTCGTGGTCGCCCTTCTTCTCTGCCATCGTCTTTACGGAGATACGCTCGTGAGTAACGGTGTTCTCAAGGATGTAGATACATCCGAGACCTTCCTCGCCGAAGTCCTCGCCGATGATGGTGACGAGATAATCGAAATGTTTCGCGTTGCGCAGCTTTGCCATCTTTGAGGCAAACTCTGCGAAGCCGTATTCAATGTTGTTAAGTTTCATATCGATTATCCTCCATTATTTATACATGTTATTGATCTCTTTCTTCACAGCATCGACACAGGTGTCGGCCG
>R12__coassemble_615_pt1 | contig 13484 bp, 7 predicted proteins | sample R12__metabat2_high_PE_039 | metagenome-assembled genome bin R12 | reverse complement strand
TTCCAGTACGACGACTACGAGATATGTCTGCGTGCGTGGCTTAACGGCCTGACCGTCGGCTCGTACTCAGCCAACTTCAAGAGTCTGTCGGCCGGAGGCATGCGCCTGTGGAACAACGCCTTCGCAAAGGAACAGATGCGACGCAACGGACCACAGCTCTACGATGCGTTCAAGGACAAGATGGATGAGATACATACTCTCGTCAGTAAAGCAAACAAGAGTTTACAGATATGAAACGACTGCAATGGCTCGATGCCATGCGTGGCTTCACGATGTTGCTCGTGGTGATGTACCATGTGGCACACATATCGTTTGGCATGACCGACAAGCTGTCGTCGTGCCAGCCGTTCCTCGTGCTCTTCCGTATGCCGCTGTTCTTTTTCGTCAGCGGATTCCTCGCTTATAAGACGGGCCGCGTATGGACGGGCCGCCTCCTTGGCTCCTTGGCATGGAAGAAAACGAAGATACAGGTGCTGCCGGCAGTAGTCTTTCTGCTGATATTCACAGCCTTGTGCAAGCGCCATTTCATAGATACGCTATGGGCGGAGCTGCTGTCGCCGACGAAAGGCGGATACTGGTTCACGTGGGTTCTGCTGCACATGTTCCTTATATATTATAGTATGGAGTGGCTCGCCGCCAAGCTCCGCATCCGCAATGCGCTGCTGTGGCTGCTGCCGCTGTGGCTGGCTGCCGTCGTGATGTATGCCCTCTCGTACATGCCGCCGGTGATGAAGGTGCTGCCACAGGGCGTGCGTCATTTCCTCGACTATACCTCGCTGATACAGACCATCCACTATATGCAGTTCTTCATCTTTGGCAATATCGTCCACAGATACTGGGAGCGCTGCCAGCGGCTGATGGATACGCAGTGGCTGTTCATTGTCGTCATCGCACTCGCCTTCGTCTGCACAGCCGACTGTTTAGTGTGGCACAACCTGAAGTTCATGTGGCGTAATCTCCCGCTGACCATCGCCAGCTACACGCTTTTGATGCTCGTCGTCATGTTCTTCAGATATTATAAGGACTGGTTTACGCAGGAGCGCCGCATCGGACGGGCGCTGCAGTATGTCGGCACGCGCACCCTCGACATCTACCTCCTGCACTTCCTTTTTCTCCCGTCATTACCGATGGTGGGCCAGTGGATGGACCATCACCGCCACAACTTCGTCCTCGACTTCACGCTGTCGGCATCGGTTGCCGTCGTCGTGATATGCTTCTGCCTACTCGTCAGCTCGTTATTGAGAGTCAACCCAATACTCCGTAAGTATCTCTTCGGCAGATAATGATAGCGAGCTTTCTTGCACTTTGCTGATATTTTAAGTTGATACTTTTTTGCCTTTTCCTTTGCAACTCATTGTTTTTAAGTTTGCAAAAGATAAATCGTACCACAAAAGGGCAAAAAAGTACAAGCCTTTCTCATTATTTATATATAACTTTGCGGTCGAAATGATTAACTACGCCGCAGAGCAACTTGCTGCGGCCCTACCGCAAACTAACTAAACACCACATCATGAAGCATATATTCTCTCTTTCCGTAGCAATGCTTTTTGCACTCGTGGCAAATGCCATCGAGCTGCCAGATATCATCGGCGACAACATGATGTTGCAGCAGCAGACACAGGCACGTCTATGGGGCTGGGCTGCGGCCGGCAACACCATAGAGGTCCGTACGAGTTGGAATAACAAGACATACAATACTCGTGTCGCTGCCGATGGCCGCTGGGACATTACCGTAGCGACACCGAAGGCAAGCTATGAGCAGTATGCCATCACCTTCGTTGAGAAGAAAGGCCAGAAGCAGGTGGACTCGCAGACAGCGCAGAACGTGCTCATCGGAGAGGTGTGGTTCTGCTCGGGCCAGTCGAATATGGAGATGCCGCTCGGCGGATTCTGGAATTGTCCCGTCGAGGGTGCTAACGAGGCGATAGCCCTATCGGCAAAATACAAGAAGGCGATACGTGTCGCTACCATCGACAGGGACGGCAAGGACGAGCCTCAGAAGAAGGTCGCCGGAAAGTGGGACACATGCGAACCGAAGAACGCTGGTAAGTTCTCGGCATGCGGATACTTCTTCGCACAGACGCTCACCGATATGCTCGACATCCCTGTCGGCATCATCAACTGCTCGTGGGGAGGCTCATGCGTGGAGGGATGGATGCCAAAGGAGATACTCCTCACCTATCCTGACGGCCTCACGCCGATGGATGATACGTCGTACCATAAGAAGATGGTGATGTTCAATGGCATGCTCGCACCACTGGCAGGATATAGCGTCAAGGGATTCCTCTGGAACCAAGGCGAGTCAAACTGTGGCAATGGCGAGGAGTACTGCAAGCGTTTCTCAGTCATGACACGCCTCTGGCGGAAGATGTGGGCAGAGGGCGGAGCATACCATGCGCTTACTACCAACGATATCAACGCTCTCTCTTCAGATAAGACGGCGACGGGAGCACAGCTACCGATATATGCTGTCGAGCTCCCTGGCTACCGCTACGGCACCGACGAGAGCGATATGTGCGCCAACTTCCGTGTATGGCAGCACAAGATCAAGGAGTCGCTCGCCAACTACGATTGTGTGACGACCACCGACCTGATGTATGACTACGAGCCACTCCAGATACACGGCTGCCGCAAGCAACCGATAGGACAGCGCCTGGCATACCTTGCCCTTGCCAACGACTATGGCATGGAAGGCATCGGTGCGAAGGCTCCGGAGTTTGAGTATGCTGAGGCTCATGAGGCATCTGATGCTGACGTGCAGGTCATCGCTGGCACGGCAGTGGAGAAGAACGCCAATGAGAAAGGCACCGTCTATCACCTCTATTTCACTAACTCCACCGATGGCTTCGACCGTCTCTCGGGCATCGAAGGCTTCGAGGCTCTGGGCTCCGACGGCCAGTGGCACAAGGCAACGGTATGGTCGGATTCTGCTTGGCAGAACGTCAAGCGGCAGGGATGCTTCCTCAAACTCGTATGTCCTGAGGCCGGCACCATCAAGGCCATCCGCTATCGTTTCCATAACTTCAACTACGGACACGCGCTGCACAACCTACGTGGCCTGCCTGTAGTGCCGTTCAATCAGAATATATAAAGATTCGGCATCAGCGGAATTTTGCAATCGGTCGATATCAGACAACACTCCGCACGATATCACCTAAACATCTGACAAATTACTCACGATACTATAAACACTATCAACTAAGCACTCCACTTGCTGTACACTCCACCGTTAATCACTACACACCACACACTCATGAATTGTAAGTTAGTTATATATATTAAATGTTGCATCGTCCTAACCCTCTGTCTTTTGCCGTCGATGGCACGAGCAGAGGCAGGGGACAATTTTGTTTCTGTACGTAACGGTCGATTCTTCCTTGGCGACAAGGAGTACCGCTACGTCGGAACAAACCTTTGGTATGGTGCCATTCTCGCATCGGAGGGACAGGGCGGCAACCGCCCACGCCTGCTGAAGGAACTTGACGATATGAAGTCTGTCGGTATCGATAATGTACGCGTTCTCATCGGAGGTGACGGACGCGATGGCATTCCGAGCCACATCGCTCCTAAGCTCCAGTCGGAACCAGGGGTATATAACGACACCATACTCGCGGGACTTGACTTCCTCATGGCAGAGTTGGAGAAGCGCGATATGAAGGCTGTGCTCTACTTCAACAATGCATGGGAATGGTCAGGTGGCTACGGTGCCTACCTCGACTGGATAGGCTTCACGGGCGATGTCATGAGCTCTGACGGCTCTGGCAAGATGAAACATTTCGACCGTACGCCTGTACCGTCGCTCGAAGGCTGGTGGGAATACATGCAGTATGCCTCCAACTTCATCACCAACGAGAAGGCGAAGGCCTTGGCGGCAGAGCACGTCCGCAAGATGGTAAGCCGCACAAACCGTTTCACGGGGCAGCCATACCGTGAGTCGAAAGCTCTCATGGCATGGGAGATTGCCAACGAACCACGATGCTTCATCAATGATGAGGTGCACAAATACAAGTTCATAGAATGGATAGACGAGCAGTCACGGCTCATCAAGAGCTTAGACCCTAACCACCTGGTGACAACAGGATCGGAGGGCAAGCACGGCTGCGAAGACGACCTGAGGCTCTTCAACGCCATACACACCCTGCCATGCATCGACTACGCCTGCATCCACATCTGGCCTAACAACTGGGGATGGCTCGGCAAGTTCAATCAGAACTACGATGCCGACAAGACCATCGCGAAGGATGCTCCTGACCCTATCGTCGATATGGTGCCGGCAGCCTGCGACTCCACTCTCGCCTACATCGATGAGGCTTACCAGCTGATGGCAAAGGCAGGACGTCCCGTCGTCCTCGAGGAGTTCGGCTATCCGCGCGACCGTTTCCTCTTCACACCGGGCTCACCGACAAAGGGTCGCGACGCATATTATAAGTATGTGTTCTCCATTATACGTGATTCCGGCAAGATAGCAGGATGCAACTTCTGGGGATGGGGCGGCCGAGCAAATGTCAAGCACACTATCTGGCAACGCTGGGATGACTATGTCTGCGATCCCGCCCAGGAGGAGCAAGGCCTCAACTCGGTATTCCTCAAGGACAAATCGACTATGCAGATCATCCGCGAGATGACCAAACAGATAGCCAAATAGAACCAAAACTAAGGCTGGCGAAACCTGACACAAATGCTCATTAAGCCCCAAACGAATAAAAAACAAGCTCAAGCAAAAAGCAAAGAAAAATATGAAAAAGTTCTTAGCCGTATTGGCAATCCTTATTATTAACTCTTCATTCTTCACTCTTCATTTAGAGGCACAGATACGAGGCAATAACATCACCGTCACCGTTACGCCCGACCACAAGGACTGGACGTACAAGACCGGTGAGAAGATAGGCTTCACCGTCTGCGTGCTGAAGTCCGGAACACTCCTCGACAACACTGCCATCAGCTATGAGATGGGTCCAGAGATGTACCCTGATGTGAAGAAAGACATGACGCTGAAGAGCGGCACCACCACCCTCACGGGGAAGATGCAGAAGCCTGGTGTCTATCGTCTGAAGGTGACAGCACATGTCAACGGCAAGGACTACGTCAACTGGAGCTCTGCCGCTGTCTCGCCGGAGAAGATCCAGCCGACGGCACAGTGCCCGAAGGATTTTGACGAATTCTGGGCAAAGGCAATAGAAGAGGCACGCTGGACAGCTCTCGAGCCACACCTCGAGTTCCTCCCGGAGCGCTCCAATGCGAAGGTGAACACATACCACGTATCATTCCAGAACGACCGCTGGGGACGCCGCGTCTATGGCATTCTCAATGTCCCTACCAAGCCAGGTCGTTACCCTGCCATTCTCAAAGTGCCGGGAGCAGGTGTCCGCCCGTATGGCGGCGATGCCGGACTCTGTGAGAAGGGCGTCATCGTCCTGGAGATAGGCATCCACGGCATCCCTGTCACCAACGAGCAGTCATACTACGACAACCTCTTCACGGCTGCCCTCGCCGACTATTGGACACATGGCAGCAACAACCGCGACCGCTCTTACTACAAGCACGTTGTGACGGGATGCATCCGCTCGATAGACTTCCTCGAGGCTCTCGCCGGCACCGACGCCGATAGCGACAACACCGCCAACGGCCTCTCACCACGAGGTGTCAAGGAAGGCGTATGGGACAAGAAGAACCTCGGTGTGTGCGGTTCGTCGCAGGGAGGATTCCTCACTCTCGCCACCACCGCCCTCGACAAGCGCGTCAGCTGCTATGCTCCTGTCCACGCGGCGATGTGCGATCACGAGGCATCGCTGCACAGACAAGGCTGCGGATGGCCGCACATGTTCTACAATGTCGCTAAGCCTGACCCCGCCGAGGTAGAGTGTATGCGCTACTATGACGGCGTAAACTTCGCCCGCCGCATAACCGTTCCCGGATGGTTCTCATTCGGATACAACGACGATGTCGTAGCACCGACGTCGATGTTCGCCACATACAATGTCGCCGGTGGCGACAAGATGCTCTCGCCATACCAGCAGACCGCCCACTTCTGGTATCAGGAGCAGTACGACGAATGGTTCGACTTCCTGCTCAAGCACCTGCAGAAGTGATTGCCGCAAGATAGTCACATATCTCGCTGACAATAATAATAAAAGGTATATAGAAACGCACCCCTCTGTTTATATATACTCAAAAGACCGGAAATGTAACCGCTGTTACACATATTTTTTCTAAAAAAATGCAATTCGTACGATTAGAATATCCCGAATATCAGGCATGGGCAGAGGTAACGACCTTTGCTGCCGGCAGCGTCACCGAAAAGCATGCCATGGTGCATGTCGAGGCTGTCGGCGGGGGCTTCGGCCAGCAGATGGAGCGCCTCCTGCGGGCGTACGCTGAGCTGTTGGCATCCAATCCGAAGGCGAAGGTCGTCATGCGACGGTTCTTCCTCAGCGACATCGCCAATCAGGATGTGCTGCTGCGCCATGAGCTGCGCCTCCGTGGCATCGACAAGGGAGCCGTATCGTTCATCGGACAGCCACCGCTCGACGGTAGCAAGATAGCCCTCTGGGTGTATATGCAGCAAGGCACGGAGGTCATAGCCAGCCCTGCGCAGACCATCACCCGCCACAACGGCATCGAGCACACGTGGAATACCGGATGGAGCTCACCCGTCGGCGACTCTGCCGTCCAGACACGCCAGATACTCGAGTCGTATGAGACTCTCCTCCAGCAACAGGGCTGCACGCTGGCAGAGAACAGCCTCCGCACATGGTTCTTCATACGCGATGTCGACACACACTATAAGGGCATGGTGCAGGCTCGCTGCAGCAATTTCCTCGAGCACGGTCTGAACGCCCGCACACACTATATCGCCAGCACCGGCATCGGTGGACAACCATCTGTCCGTGAGAGTCTTGTGCAGGTAGACACATATACTCAGAAGGGCTTGCGACAGGAGCAGATACAATTCCTGTATGCCAAGGATCACCTCAACCCAACATACGAATACGGTGTCACCTTCGAGCGTGGCACGTCCGTCCATTACGGCGACCGCTGCCACCACATCATCAGCGGCACGGCGAGCATCGATAACAAAGGCAAGGTGCTGCATGTCGGCGACATATACGCTCAGGCACAGCGCATGATAGAGAATGTAGAGGCGCTGCTCGCTGAAGGCAAGGCAACGCTCGCCGACCTCACGCATATCATCGTCTATCTGCGTGACGTCTCCGACTACGCCACCGTCAACGCCATCTTCCAAGAGCGCTTCCCCAACGTCCCGCATGTTATCACCCTCGCACCCGTCTGCCGCCCCGAGTGGCTCATAGAGATGGAGTGCATGGCAATAACGGCAGAGGAGAACACCGCCTACACCGCATTCTGATACGTTGGTTGCATACCTGCATGACATTGGTTGCATGCCAGCATAGCATAGATTGCCTATCTGCATGACATTACTTCCATATTATTGACAAGTCACAACACATTGCCAAACCTCTAAAAAAGATAATAACAAAATATCCCCAACCTCTAAGACATATAATCGACTCCCTCCCTTGGGGAGGGCAGGGGTGGGCTTTAATAACTATAAACAATGGAAAATCAGACCTTCGGCTACTTCGATGACGCTGCACGCGAGTTCGTCATCACCAACCCAGCCACACCGTTCCCTTGGATCAACTACCTCGGCAACGAGGACTTCTTCGGCCTCATCAGCAACACCGCTGGTGGCTACAACTTCTACAAAGATGCCAAGTTCCGTCGCATCACGCGCTATCGCTACAACGGAGTGCCTATGGACAATGGCGGACGATACTTCTACATCAACGACAACGGCACCGTGTGGAACCCGGGATGGAAGCCATGCAAGACTCCGCTCGACTCCTATGAGTGCCGCCACGGAATGAACTACACACGCATAACAGGTGCAAAGAACGGCATCGAGGCAAGCGTACTGTTCTTCGTTCCGCTAAAGACATGGGCTGAGGTACAGAAGGTTACGCTCAAGAATACCACCTCTGAGAAGAAGTCTCTGAAGCTCTTCTCGCTCGCAGAATGGTGTCTCTGGAATGCTGCCACGGACATGGAGAACTTCCAGCGCAACTGGTCAACGGGCGAGGTGGAGATAGACACCGCCAACAACAAGACCGTCATCTACCATAAGACAGAGTATAAGGAACGCCGCAACCACTACGCCTACTACGCTCTCGCCAATGCCGAGGCTGACGGATATGATACCGACCGCGAGTCGTTCATAGGTCTCTACAATGAGTTTGCCGACCCACAGTGTGTCATGGCAGGCAAGCCAGGCAACTCGCTTGCCCACGGCTGGAGCCCTATCGCCTCTCATTATATAGAGGTGGAGCTTGCGCCGGGCGAGCAGAAAGACTATATCTTCCTACTCGGATACGTGGAAAACGCACAGGAGGAGAAGTTCTGCGACGCCGACCTCGCACGCAAGCAGTCGGGCGAGCTCATCACATCGCAGGCGTCGGACGTCACCTTCGTCAATAAGGCAAAGGCGCGCGAGTGCATCGAGAAGTTCTCTACCGTGGAGGCTGTCGATGCTGCCTTCGCTGAGCTTGCCAAGATGTGGGACGAGCTGCTGGATAAGTACGTTGTCAAGTCTGATGACGAGAAGCTCAACCGCATGGTCAATATCTGGAGCCAGTACCAGTGTATGATAACGTTCAACTTCTCGCGTTCCGCTTCGTTCTTCGAGTCAGGAGTAGGCCGTGGCATGGGCTTCCGCGATTCAAATCAGGATCTTGTCGGCTTCGTTCACCAGGTGCCGAGCCGCGCTCGACAGCGCATCATCGACATTGCCTCTACGCAGTTCCCTGACGGTGGATGCTACCACCAGTATCAGCCGCTGACAAAGCGTGGCAACAACGATATCGGCGGTGGCTTCAACGACGACCCGTGCTGGCTCATCTTCGGTACGGTGGCATACATCAAGGAGACAGGCGACTTCTCCATCCTCGATGAGATGGTGCCATGGGACAATGAGCCGGGAACAGAGGTGACACTCATGGAGCATCTGCGCATCTCCTTCAACCACGTCGTGGAGAATCTCGGTCCGCACATGCTGCCACTCATCGGACGTGCCGACTGGAACGACTGCCTCAACCTCAACTGCTTCTCATGGGATCCGAACGAGTCGTTCCAGACCACTGAGAACAACAGCAAGGGCTCTAAGGCTGAGTCACTTATGATTGCCGGACTGTTTGTCGTTACGGGCAAAGACTACGTCGAGCTCTGCCGTCAGATAGCAAAGAATCCTAACCAGACAGCCTATGACCACGAGGCTGAGCGCGCACAGAAGTGCATCGACGATATGGTCGAGGCAGTAAAGAAGCACGGCTGGGACGGCGAATGGTACCTCCGCGCCTACGACTTCTATGGCAACAAGATCGGCTCTAACGAGAATGAGGAAGGCAAGATATTCATCGAGAGCCAGGGCTTCTGTACGATGGCGGGCATCGGCCTCGAGGATGGCATGGTAGATAAGGCCATCGACTCCTGCAAGAAGTATCTCGACTCAGAGCACGGCATGGTGCTCAACAACCCTGCCTACACCCGTTACCACGTCGAGATGGGCGAGATAAGCTCTTATCCGGCTGGTTATAAGGAGAATGCCGGCATCTTCTGCCACAACAATCCATGGGTGATCATCGGCGAGACAGTTGCCGGACGCGGCAACGATGCATGGGAACTGTTCCGTAAGATAAGTCCGATGTATATAAAGGATCAGCAGCTCCACAAGGTTGAGCCATACGTCAACTGCCAGATGGTGGCAGGCAAGGATGCCGCCAAGCCTGGCGAAGGCAAGAACTCATGGCTCACAGGCACAGCGGCATGGATGTGGCTCACCGTCAGCCAGCACCTCCTCGGCATCAAGCCGACGTATGATGGCATCATGGTCGACCCATGTCTCCCTGCCGACATCAAGGGCTACAGCGTGAAGCGTGTCCTCCGCGGCGTAGAGTATGACATCACCGTGAAGAACCCTGACGGCAACCAGAAGGGTGTCAAGCAGGTGACTGTCGATGGCCAGCCTATCGCCGGCAACATCATCAAGGCTGCCCCGGGCCGCCACGTCGTTGAGGTCATCATGTAATAACAACCGTCTAACTCTCGGAGATTTGATCTCCGAGAATCAACCCCCCACCGTCCAGTGCTCGGAGATACATCTCCGAGCTCCTTAACCACCACCACACTATGAAGCATCTCATCATAGCAGCAATGACAATCCTGGGTGTACAGACCTTGTGCGCCCAGGATTTTGTGAAAATAAACCAAGTAGGCTTCTACCCCGACCAGCAGAAGATAGCAGTCATCGAGCCGTCGGTAAAGGCCAAGTCATTCACACTCAAAGACTCCAAGGGCAAGACCGTATGGAGCGGCAAGGCTGTGCGCAAGTCAACATCGCCATTCTCCGGCAAGGTGCGCCAGATAGTCGATTTCTCTAAGGTAAAGACTCCCGGCACCTACACCCTCGTCGCCGGAAAGGAGAAAGCCACGGTGCGCATCGCCGACAACGCACTTGCCGACCTCGCTACAGCCGGCATGAAAGCATACTACCTGCAGCGCTGCGGCATGCCTATCGAGGCTAAGTATGCGGGCAAGTATGCACGCCCGGCGGCACACATGGACGAGGATGTCCTCGTGCATCCCGCTGCAGCATCACCAGAGCGTCCCGCCGGAACGTCCATCAGCTCACCACTCGGATGGTATGACGCCGGCGACTATGGCAAGTACATCGTCAACTCAGGCTACACCATCGGCGTGCTCCTCGAGGCTTACGAGCTCAACAAGCAGTATATCAACAAGATGCAGCTGAATATCCCGGAGTCGGGCAATAACACACCCGACTTCCTCGACGAGATAATGTATAACCTACGCTGGATGCTGACGATGCAAGACCCTTACGACGGCGGAGTATATCACAAGCTCACCACGCCAAGCTTCGAGGGATTCATCATGCCTACCGACTGCAAGCAGCAGCGCTACGTCATGCAGAAGAGCACGCAGGCGGCACTTGATTTCGCAGCAACGATGGCCATGGCGGCACGTATCTATAAGCCATACGACAGCGACTTCTGCAAGTCGGCACTTGCCGCTGCTGAGCGGGCATACGCATGGGCAGTGAAGAATCCCGCAATCCTCTACGACCAGGACGGCAATAACGAGCACTACGATCCGAAGGTGTCAACAGGAAAGTACGACGATACCGCAGCCGACGACGAATTCTTCTGGGCTGCCACCGAGCTATACCTCTCCACCGAGCAGACAGCCTACCTCGAGCAAGCAAAGCAGTTCATGCCGGAGAAGTATGAGCTCCCGGTATGGGGCAGCCTCGCCGGTCTCGGCGTCATGGAATGGCTTAATCAGCAGATTCTCAATACCCCATACGCACAGGCGATGCCTGTCATGAACCTCAAGCTTATGCTCCAGCAGTACTGCGACGATCAGCTGCAGCAGCTGCCGACATCATCGTTCAACACCACCCACGGCAACCGGAAGGCTGACTTCATCTGGGCATCCAACGCAGAGATGTGTCTCGGACAGGCTCTCACCATGGCCTATGCATACCGTCTCACGGGTGAGCAGAAATACCTTGATGCTGCCATCGGCAATACCGACTACGTCCTCGGACGCAACGCAACAGGATATTGCTTCGTGACGGGATTCGGCCAGAAGCCGGTTATGCACCCACATCAGCGCCTGTCAGCAGCCGACGGTATCGACGCCCCTCTGCCGGGATTCCTCTCCGGCGGACCTAATGCCGGACGCCAGGATGCTGCCAACTGCCATTCATACACCTCCGATGCTGCCGACGAGTCGTACACCGACGACACCGCAAGCTATGCCAGCAACGAGATCGCCATCAACTGGAATGCCGCCCTTGTGGCAGTGACGACAACCCTTGAGGCTATTGTTAGTGGGATTAATGAATAAGGATGTAGGAATAAGGGAATAATGATGAAGGAATAAGGTTTATTTGCTAATTCTGTCAAGAGTATCTAATCATCAACCAACAGGCATCTGTTGACCATCTCAAAGGTATCTGATGACAACATAAAGACTGAGTAATTACACCTTAAAGACTGAGTAATTACACTGCAAAGACTGAGTAATCACACTGTAATTACTCAGTCTTTATTGTTTAAGGCAATACCAATCGGATGGTCAAAAGCTACCAATCACGTCACAAACAGATATCAATCACATCGCTAATAGCTACCAATCACGTCACAAACAGCTACCAATCACATCATCAACGACATCAAGATAGAACGTATCAAATACACTCATTCATAGTAAGATAGCACCGATGCACCTGTGCTCGCTATATATGTAAAGTTTAAAAATGTGTGCAAACGATTTCTATACTATTTTATCAAATAATGATACAAAACAGACATTTGATATACCTCAATACATACCCAATAGGTTAATTTTGCAAAAAAGTGTCAGTTAAAGGTAAAAAAGTATTTTGCTATTTTAGTAATTTTAATTAATTTTGCAACCGATAAAGAATGGCTTCACGTCTCTACCCCTTAAAAAATCACTCCAAAAGCCCCGTTAGCAGCCGTTTTTGCTATCAACAACAGGTATCAGACAACCACGAGATTAATTTATTAACAATAATTTAACTAACTAAATTTTAATTGCATGAAGACTGAAAACTCTTTCAGCATCAAGTCCGCGTTAGTGGCGCTCTTTATGCTCGTTTCTGCAACCATGATGGCGCAGGTTACCGTTACAGGTACTGTGAACGATGATTCAGGCGAAGCTGTACTGGGCGCAACAGTGCGTGAAAAGGGTACTCAGAATGCTGCTATCACTGACATCAATGGTGCCTTCACCATCAAGGTCAGCAACAGCAACGCTACACTGAGCATCTCTTATGTAGGCTTCCAGGCTCAGGAGGTCAAGTTGAACGGTCGTCAGACCGTAGTGGTTAACCTCAAGAACGATGACGCTCTTCTCGACGAGGTCGTTGTTGTAGGTTACGGTACGATGAAGAAAAAGCTCGTCACAGGTGCTACTGTTCAGGTAAAGGGTGAGGACCTCGCCAAGCTGAACACCAACAACGCCCTGACAGCGATGCAGTCATCAACACCAGGTGTGCAGATCACACAGGCTTCTTCACAGCCAGGTAAGGGTTTCAAGGTAAACATCCGTGGTGTCGGTACCATGGGTAACTCATCACCTCTCCTTATCATCGACGGTGTCAACTCAGGTACTGCTGACGATGGTCTTAACGGCCTCAACCCTAACGACATCGAGAGCATCGACGTCCTCAAGGATGCTGCCTCTGCAGCCATCTACGGTGCACGTGCTGCCAACGGTGTTATCCTCGTTACCACAAAGCAGGGTAAGGAAGGTCAGCTCTCACTCCAGTATGACGGTTATGTAGGCTGGTCTAACGCTTACCGCACACCATCGCTCGTAGGTGCTAAGGACTACATCAACCTCGTCAACGAGAACTACTA
>R12__coassemble_599_pt1 | contig 13687 bp, 9 predicted proteins | sample R12__metabat2_high_PE_039 | metagenome-assembled genome bin R12 | reverse complement strand
CACACACACCGAGTCCCGTTCTCTGAGATACATCTCAGAGCTTGCACACACACCGGGTCCCGTTCTCTGAGATACATCTCAGAGCTTGCACACACCCTGGGTCCCGTTCTCTGGGATACATCTCAGAGCTTGCACACATCCCGAGTCCCGTTCTCTGAGATACATCTCAGAGCTTGCACCCCAAACAGAGTTCAACAACCAATAAGTTACACCTTATTTTATATGCACGCGTGCGTCGTGTGCGCGCGTATATACATTATATTATATATTATACACACAGATGATTATGAGCTACAAGAAACCATACTTAATGTTCATCGCCTTCTTCATGCTGTCATGGGCGACAGCGCAGGCACAGGTAGTATATGTCGAAGACGAGGAAGACGATGTCGTCGTTGAGGGTGAGGACGGCGAAGACGAAGTCATTGAACTCCCCGAAGCAATGATGCAGAACCTCGATTCTCTGCTCAACCTTTATCACGCCAAGACCTACCTCAAGGCTGACGAAGGCTGCAATATGCGTGATGTCAACCCGTATTTCGAGCCGGAGGTGTACAAAGACCGTCTGCAGAGACTGCCTACCATCATCGAGATGCCATACAACAACATCGTGCAGAAATTCATTGAGCGATACGCAACAAAGCTGCGTCGCTCCGTGAGCATGATGCTTGGAGCAAGCAATTTCTACATGCCACTCTTCGAGCAGGCGCTCGAGACATACGACGTTCCACTCGAACTGAAGTATCTCCCGGTGATAGAGTCTGCCCTGAACCCTCGTGCCGTATCACGCGTCGGTGCAACAGGACTGTGGCAGTTCATGCTCACGACAGGCAAGCAGTATGGACTGAAGGTGAACACTCTCGTCGACGAGCGACGCGATCCAGACAAGGCGTCATACGCCGCAGCACACTATCTGCATGACCTCTACCGCATCTTCGGTGACTGGACACTCGTCATCGCGGCATACAACGCAGGTCCAGAGAATATCAACAAGGCCATACACCGTGCCGGAGGAGCAAAAGACTACTGGAAGATATACCCTTATCTCCCACGAGAGACACGAGGATATGTGCCGGCATTCATTGCTGCCAACTACATCATGAACTACTACTGCGAGCACAATATCTGCCCGATGGTGACAACACTGCCAGCAAAGACTGACACCGTCATGGTCAACCGCGACGTCAACCTCAAGCAGGTGGCCACCGTGCTGAAGATGGATGTCGATGAGTTGCGTGCCATCAACCCTCAGTATCGGCAGGATATCGTCAACGGATACGCTGAGCCTTCGCCTATACGTCTACCTCAGCAGTACGTCAATGCGTTCATAGACAACGAGGACTCGATATACGCTGCACGTCCGGAAGATATGGTTACAAAGCGCACCGAGGTGGAAGTGGAAGAGGTGATGGTACCGGAATTCACACAGCGCAGCCACGGACGTTATGCCAGCAGCAGTAAGTCGGCACGACACAGCAAGCGTGACAAGAAAGGACGTCGAGGACGCCGAGGCGGCGGCAGCAGCGAGGTGAGCATCAAGAGCGGAGATACTCTCTCGGCCATCGCTAAGCGAAACCACACCACTGTGGACAAGCTAAAGAAGCTCAACGGCATAAAGGGCTCGAACATACGTGCCGGAAAGAAGCTCAAAGTAAGATAAGACGCATAGCGCGAAGCACTTCTATTACAGATAGATCTGCTATTATCGCCATTTTTACTACACTCTGAATAATTTCTCGTTTAAGGGTTAGGGCATTTCATTATGCAGCAAAAAGAGCAACAAGACGAACAGATGGTCGATGAAGCTTTCCGCATTCTGCTGGACAGCTACATCAACTCGCCACACCGGAAGAAGGTGGATATCATCACGAAGGCGTTCAACTTCGCACGCCAGGCACATCGTGGGGTACGCCGACTCTCTGGCGAGCCATACATCATGCACCCTCTCGCCGTGGCACAGATAGCATGCCAGGAGATGGGACTTGGCTCTACAAGCATCTGCGCCGCGCTGCTCCATGACGTCGTAGAAGATACCGACTACACCATCGAAGACATCGAGAATATCTTCGGACAGAAGATAGCGCAGATAGTAGATGGTCTGACAAAAATCTCGGGCGGCATCTTCGGAGACAAAGCGTCAGCACAAGCCGAGAACTTCAAGAAGCTCCTCCTCACCATGAGCGACGACATACGCGTCATCCTCATAAAGATCTGCGACCGTCTGCACAATATGCGCACACTCGCCTCCCAGCCCGCCAACAAGCAGTATAAGATAGCCGGTGAGACGTTGTATATATACGCCCCATTAGCCAATCGCCTCGGGCTCAACAAGATAAAGACAGAGCTTGAAGACCTGAGTTTCCGTTACGAGCATCCGGAAGAGTATGAGAGCATCTGCTCAAAGTTAAAATCCACACAGGAGAAACGTGAGCAACTATTCGACGAATTCACGCAACCCATACGCCAGGCCTTAGACGCCATGGGCTGCAACTACACCATCAAGGCACGCGTCAAGAGCCCATACTCCATCTGGAACAAGATGCGCAACAAGCACGTCACATTTGACGAGATATACGATATCCTCGCTGTGCGCATCATATGCACACCACAGAAACGCGAGGATGAAATCAACGAGTGCTTCCAGATATACGTAGCGATAAGCAAACTCTATAAGGCTCATCCCGACCGTCTGCGCGACTGGCTCAACCATCCGAAGGCAAACGGATATCAGGCACTACATGTCACGCTGATGTCTCACACCGGACGATGGATAGAAGTGCAGATACGCTCCGACCACATGGATGAGATTGCCGAGCAAGGATTTGCCGCCCACTGGAAATACAAGGACGGAACCGGACCATCGGATGACGAGCGCGACCGCGAGCTTAACGACTGGCTGCGCACCATTAAGGAGATTCTCGATGACCCACAGCCGGACGCCATGGACTTCCTTGACGCCATAAAGCTCAACCTGTTCGCCTCAGAGATATTCGTCTTCACTCCAAAGGGTGAGATCGTCACTATGCCCGCCAACTGCACCGCGCTCGATTTCGCATACAACATACATACCTTCCTCGGAAGCCACTGTATCGGAGCAAAAGTCAATCACAAGCTCGTGCCGGTGAGCCACAAACTGCAATCCGGCGACCAAGTAGAGATACTGACGTCCAAGTCGCAGCATGTCAGTGCCGAATGGATAAATTTCGTCTGCACGGCAAAAGCCCGCGGAAAAATCATTTCGCAGCTAAGGCGCGACGAGAAGAATATCCGCGCCACCGGCGAAGAAGAGCTGTCAGAATGGTTCCGGCAGCATGGCGTAGATATGACGACATCATATCTCGACCGCCTCTGCGACATCTTCGAGGTGCATAAGCATGATGAGCTGTTCCTAGGCATAGGTCAGAAAAGTTTCAAACTCACCGACTCGCTCTTCTCCGACCTCACAGGGCACAAGAAGAAGAAAGGCGATCGCGCCGGCTGGCGTAAGTATGTGCCGTTCATCAGCGCAGAGAAGAAAGCGAAGAAAAATACGAAGGAGACCGACGTTGCCACCGGCGCCGCTGACGATGGGACGATTCCTGACACGTTGCTCAATGAAGACGGCAAGCTCTGCGTCACCCCGGCATTCAACAAGAAGAAGCCGATCTACGTCACAGAAGCGAATATCAACAGCTTCGTCTTCGGCGACTGCTGCAACATTATACCGGGAGATGACATCCTTGCGTATATCGATGAGCGCAGCCGTCTCACCCTCCACCACCGCGATTGCCCGATAGCGGTTCGTCTGAAATCAAGCTTCGGCAACCGCATCGTCGCCGCAAAGTGGAACATGCACAAGGAGATGCTCTTCAATGCCGGCATACATCTCCGTGGCATCGACCGCATAGGCCTCCTCAATGATGTGACAAAGATACTCTCCGACGAATTGCAGCTCAACATCATGCGCGTCAATATCGACTGCTCACAGGATGTCTTCGACGCACACTTCGACATCCGCGTCCACGACCGTGCCGAGGTATTGCACGTCATGAAGAGTCTGAAGGCTGTTAAAGGCATAGAGGAAATGTCGCAGCAGTAAGCCAAAGATGAATTTCATGTAAGCCAAAGCTGAATTTCATGTAAGCCAAAGCTGAATTTCATGTAAGCCAAAGCTGAATTCTATGTAAGCCAAAGCAGACTCCTATCAGCCACACATCATAACCTGCCACCATAACAAGTCTCTCCACGAAGAAGACGTACGAAGCAGACAAAAAGTTACAACGCATATCTTAAAAAACAGCAACAACATGAAGAAAACCCTCCTTCTGATGACAGCCCTGCTAAGCATCATCAGCGCACATGCAGCCAACAAATACGACAACCCGGACACACTCTTCGTCTCACGCGATGGCACCTGCGAGTTCCGCAACATCGCCGAAGCCATCGAGGTCTGCCGGGCATTCATGGATTATCATAAGGTCATCTACGTCAAGAAAGGCACATACAAAGAGAAGATAGAGGTGCCGACATGGCTGACAAATATCGAGATATGCGGCGAAGACCGCGACCAGACCATCATCACGTGGGATGATCACGCCAATGTAAAGATCTCCGACCCCGCCCTTGGTGTCAACACGCAGTATATGGGGAAGCCGATGGGCACCTTCCGCACCTTCACCGTGAAGGTCAGCGGCTCAAACATAACCTTCAAGAACATCACGATAGAGAACAACTCCGCCCGCTTAGGGCAGGCCGTTTCGCTACATATCGAAGGTGACAAATGCCTCTTCGTCAACTGCCGTATGCTGGGACATCAGGACACGATATATACCGGCCGCGGCGGTGCACGCCACTATTTCAAGGACTGCTACATAGAAGGCACCACCGACTTTATCTTCGGTCCATCGACCGTATGGTTTGAGCATTGCGACATAGTAAACAAGTTCGACTCATACGTCACAGCCGCCTCCACTCCGAAAGACCAGAAGTACGGCTACATCTTCAACAATTGCACCGTGCGATGTCTGCAGGGTGATGCCGCCAAGCAGAGCAACCGCGGTGGTCAGGAGATAACGAAGTGCTACCTCGGACGCCCTTGGCGCCCATACGCCTACACGCTCTTCATGAACTGCGACCTTGGCGGTCACATCCTCCCCGTAGGCTGGCACAACTGGGGCAACAAGGCAAACGAAGAGACGGCACGATATCTTGAATACAACAACCGCGGCGAAGGAGCACACCCTAAGGAGCGTGCGTCATGGTCACATCAGCTGACCAAAAAGGAGGCCGCCAAGATAACACCTGCCGAAGTCTTCGGAGACACCTCGTGGATAGAATAGCATCCGTCAGACGGAAAGATGTCATTCATCTTACGGAAGAATAGCAATCATCTTACGGAAGAATAGCAATCGTCTTACGAAAGAATAGCAATCATCTTACGGAAGAATAGCAATCGCCAGACGGCCAGCATTGCTTCCGGTAGGATAAAGAGCCAAGCAGCCAATCAGAAGGCATCATAACGAAGATGCCGACAGCACAAAAACGAGCACACAAACCATGGCACAAGAGAAACTTTGGAACTCCAACTACACCAAGACCTGGATAGCCAATTTCATGCTATACTTCTCTTTCATGCTCATCGTGCCTATCCTTCCGCTGTACCTCAGCGATACCTACGCTGCCGGAAAGCATACCATCGGCTTCGTCCTCTCTGGCTACACGATAGCCATCATGCTCGTAAGGCCGTTCAGCGGATATCTCGTTGACAGCTTCAACCGCCGTCATGTGCTGCTGTTCTTCTATTCGCTGGCATTCGCGATATGCGGCTTCTACCTCATCGGCGGCTCGCTGTTGCTGTTCACCATCATCCGCACCATCCACGGAGCGCCTTACGGGGCCACCATCATCGCCAACTCCACGGTGGCCATCGACGTGCTGCACCCAAGCCGCCGTGCAGAGGGCATCGGCTACTACGGGCTCTCCAACAACCTCGCCACGGCGCTAAGTCCTTCCGTCGGAATATTCATCTACGAGTGGATTCACGATTTCCGCGTGCTCTTCCTCCTTTCGATGGCCGTCGCCGGCATAGGCCTCCTCATCGCGTCCAGCATCAAAATAAGAGAACGAGAGCGCATAGGCCGACCGCCACACATGTCGCTCGACCGCTTCTTTCTCATCAAAGGCTGGCGCCAGGCCATCATCATCGGCTGCTTTGGCCTAAGCTATGGCGTGCTGTCCACCTACCTCGCCATCTACGGCAAGGAGCAACTCGGCATCACGGGCGGTACGGGTCTCTACTTCATGATACTCTCCGCCGGCCTCATCCTCTCGCGCATCCAGGGCGGCAAAGCGCTCCGCGACGGCCGCGTGACACACAATGCCGCTGTCGGCTGTACTATCTCCGTCTTCGGATATGCCCTCTTCGCCGCCGCCTCCTACCTTTCAACGCTCACCGCCAACGGCATGCTCGGCATGACGGCCTACTACGCCTCGGCAGCCATCATAGGCCTTGGCAACGGCCACATGTTTCCTGCCGTGCAGACGATGTTCATCAACCTCGCACCCAATTCACAGCGAGGCACGGCCAACTCTACATTATACTCCGCATGGGATCTCGGCTCTGGCATCGGCGTCTTCTTCGGAGGCATGATAGTGGAAGTATTCAGTTACGCCACGGCATTCTGGATGGGAGCCGTCATCAACGCTTTCGGAGTGATATTCTTCTATACACACGTCCGCCCCACTTTCGAGCGCGACCGCTTACGCTAACATTTAATCAGACATATGGCCCTTAACCCAAAGAAAAACCTCAAGATCTACTACTCCATCAAGGAGGTAGCTGAGATGTTCGACGTATCAGAGAGTCTCCTTCGCTATTGGGAGACACAGTTTCCTACGTTGTCGCCAAAGGTGACATCCAACAAAGTGCGCCAATACACCGAAAACGACATCAAGCAGGTGCGCAACATATACAACCTCGTCAAGGTACGCGGTTTCAAGATAGCCTCTGCGCGCAAGATGATCAGCAAGAACCCGACAGTCGTGGACAAGAGCACCGACATCATCGAAACGCTCACCGACGTCCGCGACCAGTTGAAAGAGATACGCAAGATGCTCGATACAATACAATGACCCCCCGCCAGCTGTCGGCAACAGCGCAGCCTGCAGCATATAACATTGCCGCAAGCCTCTGGCTATATTGTTAAGTAAAGCTATTGTTTCTCTGTCAAGAATTTAAGAATAAAAGAATTACGAGCAAATGAATTGATAAGAATCATAAGAGCACAAACTGGCAAAACACAGTACGTCAGCATTCTAAATCTTATTGGCAATTCAAAATTCCACAATTCTATAATTCTTGAAAAACAAACAAGCAGAGAAATAAAGACAAAGACATTGCATACATGCCTTTGGCCATACCGCAGCCTGCCACACATCATGGCACAGCAAAACGCTGATGACGCAGCAGCAAGCCGCCAACCATATGGCATCATGCTATAACCCAGGACATTAACCCACACGACGTAAAACATAAAACAACAACAATAATGATGACAGCAAACGAAATCCGCGACTCATACAAGAAGTACTTCGAGTCGAAGGGACATGCCATTGTGCCAAGTGCACCAATGGTAGTAAAGGATGACCCGACGCTGATGTTCACCAACGCAGGCATGAACCAGTGGAAGGACGTCATCCTCGGAACACGTGACCCAGAGCCACGCCGCCGCGCAGACTCACAGAAGTGTCTGCGCGTATCAGGCAAGCACAACGACCTCGAGGAGGTGGGCCACGACACATACCATCACACCATGTTCGAGATGCTCGGCAACTGGTCGTTCGGCGACTATTTCAAAGAGGGCGCCATCGATATGGCATGGGAGTATCTCGTTGACGTACTGAAGCTTGATCCGAAGGACCTCTACGTCACAGTCTTTGAGGGCGACGCCAACGAAGGCCTCGCACGCGACGACGAGGCAGCCGGCTTCTGGCTGAAGCACGTCCCTGCCGACCATATCATCAACGGCAACAAGCACGACAACTTCTGGGAGATGGGCGACACCGGACCTTGCGGACCATGCTCTGAGATACACCTCGACTCACGCACCGACGATGAGAAAGCCAAAGTGCCTGGCCGCGAACTGGTCAACAAAGACGACCCACAGGTCATCGAGATATGGAACATCGTCTTCATGCAGTATGAACGTAAGGCCGACGGACATCTTGAAAACCTCGGCATGAACGTCATCGATACCGGCATGGGCTTCGAGCGTCTCGTACGTGCGCTGCAGGGCAAGCACTCCAACTACGACACCGATGTCTTCCAGCCCATCATCCGTGAGATAGAGCGCCTCACCGGCATCAACTACGAGACTCACAGCGAACAGCCTACCGCAAGCTGTCAGGACACCGACGTCGCCATGCGCGTCATCGCCGACCACCTGCGTGCCGTGGCATTCTCCATCGCAGACGGTCAGCTGCCATCCAACGCCAAGGCCGGCTACGTCATCCGCCGTATCCTACGCCGTGCCGTACGTTATGCCTACACATTCCTCAACCAGAAAGAGGCATTCATGTATAAACTCCTACCGGTGCTCATACAGGAGATGGGACCATCATACCCTGAGCTGCCAGGCCAGCGCGAGCTCATCGGCCGCGTGATAAAGGAGGAGGAGGACTCTTTCCTCCGCACACTCGACCGTGGCATCGGCCTCCTCACCGACGAGATCAGCAAGCTCAAGGCCGACAATGCCAAGACACTCAACGGCTCCGTGGCATTCCGTCTCTTCGACACCTTCGGCTTCCCACTCGACCTGACAGAGCTCATCTGCCGCGAGAACGGTGTGGATGTCGATGAGAAACAGTTCGCTGTAGAGATGGAGGCGCAGAAAGCCCGCGCCCGCAATGCGGCACAGGTGGAGAACGGCGACTGGTGTACCGTCGGCGATGCTGACATAAACCAGGAGCAGCAGTTCGTGGGCTACGACTTCAGCGAATACAGCTGCCACATCACGCGCTATCGTATGGTGAAGCAGAAGAAGAACACTTTCTATGAGCTTGTCCTCGACCAGACGCCATTCTACGGTGAGATGGGCGGACAGGTAGGCGAGCAGGGCGTCCTCGTTTCCGAGGACGAGACCGTCACCATAATAGATTCCAAGCGTGAGAACGGACAGACCGTGCACATCATCAAGGAGCTTCCGAAGAATATCGAGGCAGAGTTCATGGCATGCGTAGATACCGACAAGCGTAACGCTTCGGCTGCGAACCACACCGCCACACACCTCCTCGACTACGCGCTGAAGCAGGTTCTCGGCGACCACGTCGAGCAGAAGGGCTCTTATGTGGCACCAGACGCGCTGCGATTTGACTTCTCTCACTTCGAGAAAGTCACCGACGAGCAGCTCCGTGAGGTAGAGCGCATCGTCAACGCGATGATTCGCGAGGACATCCATCTCGACGAATACCGCGACACACCGATAGAGGAGGCCCGCAAGCTCGGAGCCATCGCACTCTTCGGCGAGAAGTACGGCGACAAGGTTCGTGTGATAAAGTTCGGACCATCGGTAGAGTTCTGCGGCGGTATCCACGCCAAGTCCACCGGCCGCATCGGCATGTTCAAGATTCTCTCTGAGGCCAGCGTCGCTGCCGGCATACGCCGTATCGAGGCCGCCACAGGCGAGAAGTGGGAGGAGATGTGCTACGACATCGAGGACAACATGAAGGCTATCAAGTCACTCTTCAATAATGCGAAGGATCTGCAGGGAGCCATCGAGAAATTCCTTTCAGAGAATGCCGACCTCAAGAAGCAGGTAGAAGGCTTCCGTGCACAGCAGGTAGAGCGCGTGAAGAAAGACCTCATCCAGAAGGCACAGCAGAGTGGCGACGGCGTAAGCATCATCAAGGCCGTAGTCGCTATGGACGCCGCATCGGCCAAGGATCTCGTCTTCAAGATTCGCGAGGCCGTGCCGGAGAAGCTCGTCTGCATCGTAGGCGCACACTCACAAGGCCGTCCTTCGCTGAACATCATGTTCTCTGACGATATGGTGAAGACCGGTCTCAATGCCGGCAAGCTCGTCCGCGAGGCTGCCAAACTTATCCAGGGCGGTGGCGGCGGACAGCCACACTTCGCTCAGGCAGGTGGCAAGAATGTTGACGGTCTGGCTCAGGCTTGCGACAAAGTCATCGAGCTCATCAAGGCACAGATGTAAAACCAACCTGTCCGCAGATGTAATTTCATCAAGCAACAGACGTAAATTCATCAAGCAACAGACGTAAATTCATCAAGCAACAGATGTAATTTCTCCAATACATAGAGTTAAACTATCAAGCCCTCCAATGCTTACACAAATCTGCATTGGAGGGCTTTTTGCATTCAGCGGCATCATCTCACGCCCTCGTTAGTATCGTCTTACATTCCCATTAGTATTGCTTCACAGCCTCATTAGTATTGCTTTACAGCCCCATTAGTATTGCTTCACAGCCTCATTAGTATTGCTTTATACAGTAATTACTGAGTAACCACAATGTAATTACTGAGTCTTTATAGTATAATTACTGAGTCTTTACGATATAATTACTGAGTCTTTGCAGCTAATTACTTAGTCTTTATACTATAAATCAATACGAATCGCACCGTCAGAAGTATTGAGTGACGCGGTAATCAGTATTGAGTTGCACCATCAGTAGATACATCCCGTACGCCGTCAAGCATCAAAAAAACCTGCAGATATTATTCTGCAGGCTTTACTGGGAATGCCTTCCGGAGCTCATCGCTTATCCGGCGGAAGAGCGGCGAGAGCATGTAGCTCGTGTTCTTCTTTAGCATCGACTCTATACTCTCCAACGAGTTGGCATAGCATGAGAGCTCGTTGTTCATCTGCGTGCGGTGTACCGACTGGCGGTGTATCTCCCATTCGCGCTCCTTCACGAGGCGGCTGCAGACATAGCTCACCATCGGCGCCACGACTTTCTCGAAGAGATGGTGGCCGTGGATGTAGAGATATGTTGTCTCAGGAGTGATGCCGAGCTGCTTCAGCTCATCGCGCAGGGCGGGAATCTCGCGGGCGATGTCCGGCCGCGACTTACGCAGCTGGTTGACACGTTGCTGCGCCTTAGCGCGTACCTTATTTAATATATTGCCAGCATTCTCTATGCTGAATTTCCCGGTCACTATCACGGCGTCCATCTCCGTGATGCTCATCACATCGTAAAGCTCACGGCGGTAGATTGCCACCGACCACACGAAGAGCGGCCAGATGGCGGTGGAGTAGTTGCGGAGGAATGCCTCGAAATCAAAGATGCGATGGTCGTTGAGCGTCACCATGACGCAGGCGTTGTGCAGGCCCGGAGCGTAGCATTGCATATTCTCTATCGCATAGCCGAAGGTATGGAAGACGTACGGTGTCTGAAGCACCATGCGTGAGTTCTCCGTGCGACCTTGCACGAGATAGTCGTAGTCGGCATCGACGCAGGCAATCATATCCGAGCCCGTGTTGCGCATGAGGCTCTGGATGGCATTCTTCTTGCCGCGGCCGAGCTTGGTGTGAGCAGCGCTGCCTTTCACCGGCAGCATCACCTCGAAGTATCGGGTGTTGTCCTCAAACTGGCTGAGCACGGTGCGCCAGAACAGCACGTCATCATACGCCTCGACATAGGCGATAATGCGTCGACGGCTGTCCTTCGACTGCAGCGCGTTGGCTGCCGACAGATACTGCGATGTTATGTTCTGCGTTAATGTATTCATGCTTTTTCTCAGCGTCAGTAGTGAGTTATTCCATAGGGTGTAAAGTCAAATCACTATTTTTCAATCAAGAATTTGAGAATTAAAGAATTACCAGTCAACGAATTGACAAGAGGTTTTAGAATAAAAGCAGACGGAAAGCAGTGCGCCAACTTTCTAAATATTCTTGATACTTCAAGATTCTACAATTCTATAATTCTTGACAACAAAATAAGCTAAAAAAAATTTGAGTATGAGTTTTACACTATAGTTATTCCACCGTGATATCGCTCACCTCGGTGACGCGGTCCATCCATCCGTTCATGATGATGGCAGGCGAGTGTGTGCTCATGATTATCTGCGCGTTAGGGTTCAGACGGCGGATGGTGTCGATGAGTGTCTGTTGCCACTCAAGATGCAGCGACACCTCTGGCTCGTCCATGAGCAAGACGGTGTGGTCGCCGTCCTCAAGGAGCACCGTCATGAGTATCGTGAGCATCTGCTTCTCGCCGCTGGAGAGCAGGCGGAGGTCAAGGCGCTCATCCCACTGCAGCAGCTCCACGGTGTCGGAGTCGCGGATGATGGTCTTCTCCGTGACGCTGAACATCTCGTCGACGATATCGCAGAAGAGGTCCCACCGGTCGTTATGCGGATAGTGCACGATGCGCTCCTGCAATGCAGAGAGATTGATGTCAAACTCGCTGCGGACGTCGGGCGTGCGGATAAGGTCAAACTTCACCAGCGTGGCATCCTCCGGCCATGTCTTGATGATGATGCCTTCGGCACTCTCTTCGCTGACGCTCTTCACGCCGCTGACGACGTGGTTGAGTATCGTGCTCTTGCCGATGCCGTTGGCACCGGACAGGACATTCACCTCGGGATCGAGCGTCCAAAGAATGTGCTTCTTACCCTTCCAAAGCTCCGGAATTTCTACCTGCTGGATGTATTCTGCGTATTTTTCCATCGTTTTAATGAATTTTATTTGGCAAAAATACTAATTTTTCGCGAAATGTTTGTAATTTTGCACTGATTTTTAACATTAATCCACGTTTCAAGTATGTCTGACGACTCTCGCAAGCAGATATTGGCACATCTTTCGATGTTTATGGCATGCGCCTTCTGGGGACTTATGGCACCCCTGGGGAAGGATGCCATGACACACGGCATCGACGGCATCGATATGGTGTCGTTCCGCGTGGCAGGAGGCTGTCTGCTCTTCTGGCTGACGTCGTTCGTCGTGAAGCATGAGCATGTGCCGCTACGCGACAAGCTGAGGTTTGCCGGAGCGGGATTCCTCGGCATCGTCACCAACCAGTGTCTCTACACACTCGGACTATCCATAACATCGCCCATCAACGCAAGCATCGTCACAACATCGATGCCGATCTTCGCCATGATTCTCGCGGCGCTGATACTCAAGGAGCCCATCACGGGCAAGAAGGCACTGGGCGTGCTGATGGGCTGCTCGGGGGCGCTGATACTCATACTCACCTCGGCAGCTGCCGTGACAGACCGCGTGGGAGACATCCGCGGAGACCTGCTCGCTCTTGGTGCACAGTTCTCGTTTGCACTTTACCTCACGCTCTTCAATCCGCTGATAAAACGCTACACGACATTCACCACCAACAAGTGGATGTTCCTGTGGGCAGCGGTGTTCATACTGCCGTTCTCATCGGCACATGTCGCGGCAATAGACTGGCCGGCAGTGCCCATGAAGACATGGTTGGAGGCGGGCTACGTGGTATTCTTCGGCACATACGTCGGCTACATCTTCACGATGATTGGGCAGCGGACGTTGCGTCCGACGGTCGTCTCGGTGTACAACTATGTGCAGCCGGTCGTCTCGGTGATATTCTCGTTGCTGCTCGGCATCGCCGTCCTGCGGTGGTCGCATCTCCTTGCCATCATCCTCGTATTCTCCGGAGTATGGCTCGTGACGAAGTCTAGGGCAAGGGATACTAAGAGTTAACGGCCCCACCCCCTAAC
>R12__coassemble_579_pt1 | contig 13999 bp, 12 predicted proteins | sample R12__metabat2_high_PE_039 | metagenome-assembled genome bin R12 | reverse complement strand
CACTGGCTCCGGCGAAGGTAACGTAGAGAACAAAGGCTCTAACAAAGGCACCGGTTATAATGTCGCCGAGTCAAAATATTCTGATTTTGACGAGGAGTAGCCATTGTGACTTTTATAGATAACTCCAAGTGATTGAGTTGTTACAATATATATATTGGTAAGAGGATAAAAGTAGCCACTAAGGTGTGTCGGTTATTAGACAATAATTTCAGGTTCTGCCTCACCTTACCTGGATAAACCACCTTGCCCCAAGAATTTTGCAATAATCCTGTCATAGTAACCCTTGATGACACCGGTAATCTGGTTGCGCACCTTGCTCTCCTCAAAGTATTGCATGGGGCGAATCTGCTTGGCGAGCCAGATGAACCATTCTGCAATCTGATGCCATTCGTCGGGCTCATTGGGATTGAAGCAGCTGAAGATATACTTGAAGTTGTAAGCCTGCTCTGGCCGGAAGAAATCCTGATGTCCCGAGCCGTTGGCATGGGCGAAGTCATCAACATCCTTCACCGCCTTGTCAAACTCCGGAATGGTCCTACGCAACAACCCACCCGAGAACTCCAGCATCTTCGGCTGCCAGTCCTTTTTCTTGTCGTAGGTCTCCATGGTGTCCTTTGACATCTGCAGCTGAATCTGAACATTCTGACACTCCTGTTTTGCGGTGTTCAACTCGTTCAGCTTGTCATTGAGGGAAGTGTCCATATCACTAAGACGCTTCTCCTTTGATGCGATGCGCTGGTCAAGCGTATCGTTGTACTTCCGCTCTTCACTCGTCTGCTGCTGAAGGGCAAATATCTTACGCAGCTCCTCAACTCGTTTTGTCTCCATCCACTCTTTTGAAGACTCCACCTCAGCATTCGCCTTGGCAGCTTCCTCCTTCGCAGTTTGCTCCTCCTGCTTTGCCTTTTCCTTCGCCTTGATAGCCTCTTGTGCCTCTTCTTTCTGCTTCGCAACGATGAAGTCATTACGGTCAAGATGCTCCTTACCCGTCAGTTCCTTTGATGTGCCACGCTCCATACCCAATGTCTCAGCAGCAATGTCTTGCATCCTGCTCATTGCGACATCGTCCAACTTGAACGATTTGGCTGTGTCCAAATCCATCCAGTTGAACACGATGTGAGCATGAGGGTTCGCCACCCAGGTTGTCGGATCATCCGGTACCTTGCAATGTCCCTCGTCACGATGGATGTGGATTTCCAATGCGTCAATGTTGAACACATCCTTGACACGTCGGCAGAACTCCTGCACCTGATCCATCGTCGTGTCCTCCTTGATGACGAGCACCCCCTCACGAATCGGGCTCGCTCCGGCAATGACTGTCGTCTTGCCTGTCCTTTTGTTGACACGAGTACGGTCTTTCAGCTGCATCTTCTGCTTGAACTTCTTCTGGTAGAAGTCCTGCTGAAAGGTGAACCACTCATCCAAGGTCTTGCCTTCCATGAGGGGTGAGACATAATGCTCGTTCTGCGATGTGAGGTCCGGACGATAGTATATCTTCTCCTTTGGGATGCGCTTCGTGTATTCCTCATCACGATAGTTATGCACACGGCTCTCACCGATGTTGCAGCGTTGTATGTTGATAGATGTCTTTGCCATGGTAATATGGTTGTCAGATTAAAAGCCTTTGTCAATGTCAGCCGGGTCCTTAGGGTGGGACACCATGAGCGGAAGGTGCAGGAAGAGGTCACGTCCTGCTCGGGGTTCTTCGGCTAAAGCCTCAGGCGCATAGCGGAAGTCAGGTGGCGGAAGTCCCTGACTGGAGGGTGCAGGGAGAGAGTCACTCCTTGCTCAGGGTTCTTATGGGGCGGAAGCCCATGAGCAGGGTTTCGGGACAGCGTCCTGAACGGTTCTAAGGCAGCGCCTTTGCCCTCGGAGAGCCCACAACCCCTTCATGGGGTTATAGTGGGCTATAACCCAAGCAAGCTTGGTTCATCGTCCTCCTGTCAGTGAAGTCGCTTGCGCTTCCCTTCACTGCCGTCGTCCGATTTGGCATCCTCACAGCCCTCATCCACAAATGACAAGTCCAAATCAGACCACGGAAGTGACCGTAAGGCTATCATGAAAAGAAATGAGGGAAGAAGAAGTGTTCAGGTGCGACAACGGAGCCGCCGGATCTCTTCGCTGACCATAATCGGCAGGAATGATTGACAAAGGGAAGTGAACAGCCCAACTCCTAATGGGTGTTGGAGCCGTTCACGCTGTTAGACAATGTTGATACGATTCCAGAGAGCGCTGCTGCCGTCTCCATAGGTGCGACATCAGCTCCCTTGTTTTCGCCAATAGGGGATGGCAACGGATTGCTGTCATCCTCCACATCAGATGGTGCGCTCTTTACCTTCTTCTCTTGCTTGCCGGTCTTCTTCATTGGCGGTGGATTCCTTGTGAAGTTGTTGTTCTTCACCATGCTGTAGTTCATGAACCATGCCGATATGCAGTAGATGGTGAAAAGTGTGCTCTCATTGTCTCCCTCATACTTCAGAATACCCACCTTGGCGAAGTCGTCAAGGATACGCTCGACAGTCCTTCGCGAGCACCCCCACAGCTTGCCGAGAGCCACCTGAGAAATGATGAACTGTCCTCTGCTGACAGGCTTCATGCTCTTGCCCACTTTTACAAATTTGTCCTCTGTCTCAGCAAGATTCAGAAGCGACTTGAAACATTTGACTCTGTTGAACTTTACATTTTCGGCAGCCAGGAAGTCCAGCTGCTCATCATTCAGCGTGATGCTGAATGCTACATTCTTGTTGTATGCCATATCTACAATCTTTGTCGGAGTAAAAGGGTGGGACATGTCTCACCCCTTCTCTCGGTTAAACGAATGTCCATGAAAACCTATACTGTTACCCTGTCAGCCTTGCGTTTCTTGCCGGAACGCATGGCAGCCAGATGCGACTCGAACGCATTGTCATCACCCTGTGCGGTGATGGGAGTGAGTTCGGGATTCCACCGCCCTTCAATCCATGCTATTAGCTCATCCTTGTAGAAGTACAGCTTGTTGTCCTTCTTGTGGAAGGGCATCAGTCTCTTTGAGGTCTTCTCATAGAGGGTTGATGCGCTCTTCCCCAAGAATTCGCAAGCCTCCTTCATGAACATAGGTCTGCCCAGGCTGTTGCCACTGTTGCTGTCCTTTGGGGCAAGAGAATCCTTCTGAGCGGTTATGTAATCGTAGATGGCATTCACCTTAGCCATGAGTTCGCAGATTGCCGACGGCATCTGTTCGAACGTGAGTGTGTTATTGTTATCCTGCATGGTAGTATATATATTTATGTTTTAGTATTTTGATTATGTGTATATGTGTTTGTCATGGTGTGTGTTATCTATGGTTCGGCAAGATTCGGTGTGGCTTTAGCAATACTATCGTCATCTTCTTTCTTGTCAATCGTGCTGTCATGACATTCGGCTTGTTGGAAATTTACTAGTAAATCTGCCACAAGATAATACCTTTCACGAAGGATTTACTAGCGAATTTTTCGCAATAAGTAATCATGTGCCGTTAGCCACACACGCTCTTGCTGAACCATGTTTGTATCATTTGTCTGCCTGTGAATCAGTATTGCCCTTCAGCGAGATCCTGTTGGCGGCATCACGCTTCAGGTCGCTGACAACGTCTGCATAGACCTGTGTGACACCGATGTCGCTATGGGTAAGCATCTTTGAAATGGTGTAGAGATCTGTGCCAGCAGCCAACTGGAGCGTAGCATAGGTGTGACGGAAGCAGTGAAAGGTGATTTCCTTCTCTATTCCGGCAGTCTTTATCCACCCCTTGAGGTACTTCTGGAGCATATATGGCTTAAGTTCCTTGAAAACAAGACCTTCTCTACGTTCGCCACATAGCTCAAGTGTCTCGTCAGAGATAGGCAGATGAGCATCAGCGCCTGTCTTGATAGTGGTGAAGTCAAGAGTATAGCCATTGCTGTCCTTGACGATATACTCCCAACGAAGGGCAAGGATGTCGCTGATGCGAAGACCTGTCAGACATGAGAAAAGGGAAGCCCTACGCAGCACCTCACACTCCGGCAAAGGGGTGTTGGCAAGACGGATAAGCTCGTCATGGGTAAGGAATTCTCTGCGCTTATCCTTGGTCTTGACAGCGTGTAACTTCATGGCTATGTTCTCCTTGAGAAGGCCTTCCTCAAAGGCAACGCGAAGACATGCCTTAAGAATGTGCAGATGTCCGTTGGCGGTATTAGCCTTCAGTTTTCCATCATGGTTTGAGCAATCCTGTGTCAGAAGCCATGTATGGAATCCCTGGCAGAAAGGAACAGTAAGGTCTTTTATCTGGCATTTACCCTTTGCGTATCGCTCAAAGTGGTGAATAGTGTTGCCCCAGTTGCTGTGAATGTCCTTCTTGCTTTCTTCCTTGAAGAATGCAATGAAATCTTCTCTCCCCTGGCCATGGTCGAGGAATCCGAATTCCTCATTGATAATGCTTTCAAGGCGACGGCACTTGATAATCTCTGCCTTTTTGAGCATAGACTTGTTGAACTCCATCTGAAACTGCTCCTTTGGATTGGCATAGATGTAGATGCCGAGATATTCTCTGCGAGTCAACTTGCCAGTCTTAGGATGACGGATAGCGGGGTAGAAGTCCAGATAGAGGGAAACCTGTCCCTTGGTGATTGGTCGCTGACGTACAGTGACCTTTGTGACTAAGTTTGTCATTGTGACAATTGTGTTTTTGTTAGATAATATTTTTCATGCATCAGATTGCGGAAATAGTTGTACCGCGATTCTGGGTGCAAAATTACTCATAAATAGTCCTCGTTGTGCATTTCGTTTACACTTTTAACATTCCTTTATGGTCAGACCTGTAGATGGGTAATTTATACCGGATTATCGGTGTTGCGCTTACCCTTCGTATTCCATGATCGTTTCTCCGATTTTCGCCTTGCATCTTCCCAGTCTGCTTTGAGGTAATATATCATGTGTCCAGCCTGTACAGTCTTCGTGCGTACATTATTATCTTTGGCGAATCGTCTTATCTGAGTAGGTCCGAGTCCGTAGAGCTCCTTGATGTCAAGAGTAGAATACCAATGCTCACCGAGGTTCCTGCCCTTGTCGGCATCGCTTTTCATGAAAGCAGCATCAAGCTCCTGACGTTCAAAGGCTGTCGTACCCCATGCACGAATTGATGTCACACCATATTTCTTACGCAAAGTATAGAATGCACCATACTTGATGCCGTACTTGGCGCATGCCTCGTCCAGGGTGATGTGCGTCTCATGTGTCACACCCTCCGGAGCGATATCCCGCGCATGAACAATCTGCTTGTTGTTGTACTGTCCCCAGGTCATAAACTCCTTCGATGGCTTGCCGATGTTCTTCTTCGTTGGGGCAACAGGTGTGACGTTGCCGTCAACCATCTGGAACTCCATGACCTCAATCTGGGATTTGTCACCTTTAATCATTGCGATGAGCTCGTCACGATCAACAAGGACTCTCTTGCCAAGGCTAATAAACTTTACCATTTTCTTCTTCCTTAGATTAAATAATGTTCGTACACTGATTCCTAAGAACTCTGCTGCTTCTTCTCTTGATAGCAGATGTTTGTTGTCTTTTTCCATATTTGTGTAATTTTGTAAGTTGTTTCACGATTTTCGTTGCGAGTATGAAACTTTTAGTGGCACCGAGTGGCATTATGTGGCACCGAGTGGCACGGAGCGGCAAATGTTTCACCCTCACCCCGTATGATTTCTTTTACGATGCGAGGTACAAATGCGGTACAAAATTACTACAAAAAGGTCGAATTTGCAATAGGCGTTTAGAAGTTAGTGTTAATGGCGGTTAATTGATAATCAGTGCTTTACATTATTTTTGTTTACTTTTGTTTGTCCCAATTTAGGTCGTAGTGCAATACATGGCCTTCTCCATGGTGTATTTGATGTACTTATCGTCTGGCGCTAATGTAAAGAAGTAGTGGTGGAACATCTCCACATGGCTCTTAGCTTCCACGTCGAGTGTCTCTTCCATCGTGCTGCGATTCACGAGGATAGGCACATTACCGTCCAAGACATACACTTTCTGCTGTGCATCACTCACCATGCCTTTGGCTGTCCAAATGCTTCCAAGTGAGATGACGATGCATCCCATGAGGAACAGGGAACAGAGTATCAGCACAAGCTTTATTTTGTTTTCAAGATTCTTTATAATCATAGAATTTTTGTTGTTTTTGTTGCATATTTGTTACGCGAATCAAATTCCTATCACTTTGCTTGCCGATGCACGCATGCTTGTTGCCACACCTTCACCGAAGCTTCGGGTAGAGAATGCGGTGTCACCTTCAGGTATCATCCATGCTGCAAGGTCGGGCACGAGGTTCAGACATTTCAGTGCTACGACACTGGCTGCCATCAGGTAACCGGCAGAGAAGAATGCGTTCTGTAAGTAGCTGACAACCGTCTCGTCGGATGCCGTCACTGCGGCAAGGTCGTTATACTGTATATTTATCACTATATCAAAGAGTAACAGCACGTAGAACCCGACGAAGTAGATCATCGCGCCGTAGAAATGAACGGTCAGATAACGTGTTATCCATCGTGCCCAGGCACCTTCCCATTTAGGCAGCAGAGAGAACGCCCATTGTATCGGGCCGAAGATGGTTAGCATGCCAAGCAGTATCTGTTGGCAGTATATTGTTCCCCACCATCCTATGCGGAATGTTATTAGCGCTATGAGCATGATGACCTTATCGAGGAGCATCACCAAGCCTGCACTGCTACTCGTCAGTTCTGCCTTGACGATGTTCTTCTCATCTTCTGCTGCAGCATCGGCATCCGTCACATCCTGCACACTGCTCTGCGTGAGGAGGTTGCTGACGGCATTGCTCGCTGCCTTGATGGTGGAGATGGGGTCAGAGGCTTGGTCGCCTAACTGATACATCAGTTGCTGCACATCATCCATTCGGTCGGTGACTTGCGCTGCTTCCGCTTCGTATAGATCGTGCGTATAACTGCCTATGGCATTCGGTATGTACGAGAGGAAGTCGAGGGCGCACCATGTGCTGCTGCCTCCTGCTATACCAGTGTCTGCAGGTGGGTACCACCAACAGAGTACGAGGCTCACCACGAAGGGCTTGAATAGTTTCATCACGTCGAGGGGCTCGCGCTTCACCATCATCTTGTAAGCCATGTTGGCACACATGATGATGGCGAACAGTCCGGCAAGTGCCATGGACATCTGTATGATGTACCAAAACGGCCCCTGTCCACCGAGCATGGTGGAGTCGGTAAGGAATTCATTCGTGCGGAAGATTACATCATCAATCTCTTCTTCGAGGAGGTTGATGCCGAAATCTACCGCTGTGCTGTCGTTGCTCATAATAGAAGCCCCTCCTAACCTCCCCAAAGGGGAGGAACTTTTATAGTTTTATTGCTGGCGGGGGCGTTGCCAGTTCTTGTTGTTAATAGTTTCTATCAATCTCGTTTAACCCTCAGAACTATCTAAAGTCCTCCCCCTTGGGGGGAGTTAGAGGGGGCTTGGAGTTTAGAGGGGGCATTTCTCCAACGGTTATATCCGGCTGTGGCATTCTCGCCTACACGATGCTGGAAGCGAGACATGGCAGCCACGAGTTGGTCGGCCTTGCTCTTCGTGCTGAGATAACGGATGCGCATCAGGAGTTTGTCGTTATTTGTTACAATCTCGTCATAAATGGCGAGGTACTGCTTCTCTCGTTCGCTGTTGGGCATATACGCTGCCTTTGTGGCCTTTATGGCAAAGTCGTACATGCTCGTCAGTTCATTCCATGCATCTATCTCATCGGATGATGTTCGTCCGGTAAGAAAGCTGATATTCGTCTTCAACGCTTGCAGTTTCGTCTCTATCTTGCTCCCCTCTGCCAACCATGCCACGTCAACCTGCCGGTCGGCTACGTTCAGTGCTTCCACCTCTGCACGGTCTTTGAGGTTCGCCTCTATCGAGTCAGCATACTCCACCTGAGGGAGTGAAGCCACGTTGGCTGCTGTGCGGAGCGTGTTCTTCACCGAATTGGCGCCCTTGGCGCTTTTCTTGTAGGAGCTATGCGTCACAGTGTAATAGAGTTCCGGCGTCAGCGTACCGGCACCGAGCTCCATAACCTGTATCTGCTGCATCTTCGATTCGTCATGGTTATACGTCATCTCCTGAGCATAACCATGCATCGATGCACACATAAGCATAAGGGAAAGGTATGTTATTCTTTTCATTGATTGTTCTATTTTTCCTTGTTGGTTATTCGTAAAAATCGCCTTCGCAATGCACATGTTATCAATGTGTTAGCAAAATGGCTACTTTTACCTTGCAAAAGGGGCGCTTTTGGCGTGTAAAAGGGCTGTTTTTAGGTGGTAAAAGGGCTCCTTTTATTGTGCCAAAGGATAGGTGTTGTTTTGTGTTCTGTTTTTCCTCAGTAATGAAACCGTCCGGATTCTATCCATCTGCCGAGGGCATCGTTGGCAACTTCCTGTATCGTTTTACTCCTGTATATCTCACGTTTCCAGTAACTCGTCCGCGCCTGGATGAACTTCCACGTCTGGTAGTATGCCGTATTGACAATCTCCTTGATATGGTCAAGACTTTTGTTGATATTGTCTATCATCAGCATCATATTAGCTGTAGTGCAACTGACTTTACCACTGGCGTAGAGAGCAAGGGTAGATACCGACGTGTAGAGGTTCTGGCACTCACCGGCAAGGTTCTGTATGGCTCTTAGGTTGACATTCAAGAGCAGTGTGTCGGCAGTCTCGAAGCGTCCTCGTGCAATGATCTTGTCGTTGTAGTCGGACAGCATCGTCTTGTATTTGCCTATCTTCTCGGTGACGTTGTCGTAGGTGCGGTACACATTGAAACCTGTGCTGACGGTGTTATAGACGAGGTCTATGATGTCGAAGGCTCGTGAATACTTATCCAGTTCTACGTTTACATCCTTGTAATCCTGATGCGTCACCTTACTCGCCTTATGCAGCAAGGCATTGCTCGCCTCCAAGGTACTGCGTGTGAGCAACAGACTGCGCTGCTGCTTGTGGTCGTTGATATACGCCTCTATGGTAGGTATGTCGTTCGGCACTATCTGCGCCAAAGCCGTCTTTGGCAGTAATGCCAGTAACATCAGTAATACGAGTAATATGTTATTCTTCATCATCTTCATCCTCCTGGTATATTGCGTCCTTGCTTCCGCCGTTGCGCATCCATCGTCTGCGGCATTGCTCGGCGATGCTAAGCTTGCGGTCTTTGTCGGCGTTGAGCTTCGGCAGCAGGTCTTTAACCCATTGCTTGTAACTGTGCTTGTAATGTAGGAATTTTTCCACTTCCACAAGGTCGGTGTAGATACGCGCCAGTCGTGCCTCGATGCCTCGTGCTATCTCCAGGCGGTCGCTTGCCCATAGCAGATGGTACGTCCCGTCGGTGTCCTCGGTCTCTGTGGCTTCTGTCTTGCTGTACTCTACCGTTACATCGCAGTTGGGGTACTCCTGAGCCAGTTCGCTTATCTTGGCATTGACAATCTGCGCATTCTCCTCGTCGCTCTTGCTCGTGTCCAAGTCCATTATCTCAGCCACATTGCTGTCAGACCATGAACTGGTCAGTTCCCAGTCTATCTGCACGATGGCACGGTGTATCTTGATGCCAAGGAAATACTTCGGCTTACGGGCGATGCTCACGTTTGCCGTGAACGTCACGCTGCCATTGACATTGGCAACAGTGCCTGTTCGGGTAAACGTGCTGCCCGACCATGAGCCGTTGTCCGTCCAGTTAATGTTGTACGCATTCTTCATCTGCTGCATGAGGGCAGGAATACGGGTATAGTCGTCCGTCTGTGTTTTTTCTCCTTCCTCTGCCTCGCTGATAGCAGACTGCGTGTTGCTTATCTGCTTGTTTATGCTGTCGAGCTGTTGCTGCAGGTCGGTGATGGTGGTCTTGTTGGCATTGTATTGCTGCTGGTATTGCAGATACTCAGCCGTGGTAGTCGCCTTCGACATCTTGCGGAGCAGTTCGCTGTTCTCTTTGTTGAGAGCATCGAGACGTTCCGTGAGGGCTACCTCCTCTGACTGCAATTCCGACACCTTCGTTTTCAATGAAGTTATGTCAACACTTGAGTTATTGCTGATAGTGGTCAGCATAACACATTGCCGTGTGTGGTCGTTGACACTGCTTCCGCAACTGCTGCACTTGTATGTCGTACTGCCTTTGCCGAGTGTTGCTCCGTCATGGCATGTGATGGTGAATGTAGCCTGACTCGCTCCGGCTATTTTCCTCGCATCGGAGGCTGTGTAGTATCGGCGGTTGTCATAACCTATATAATAGGTGTAGTTGCTCTCCGTCGGATGTGTGGCAATATAATCGCTGAGTTCTGAGGCATTGCTTATGTCAGCATGGTCGCCGTTGGCATTATAACCGGCAAGGCGTGCATTCATCTGCGCCATGAATGTGTTCCAGTCCATAGAGTAACTGTCGAAGACGTCCTCATAAACTTCCTCCTTTATGTCCCATGACTTCCTTACATGTATCTCGTAGGCGTATGCCTTGCCATACTGGTTCTTGCCATGACTCAGTATGTAGCCACTGCGATAGTAGTTCATGTAATAGTTGTAGGGCGGGTCACTCTCACATAGTTCTCTGCAACGCTCACGGCTCCATCCTGCATGACTCTCGGAGTTCTGGAGGATGGCTTCTGTCTGACTGCTGTTAGGATAGAAGTTTGGATCTGTAGTGTCTATGCGATACCAGTGGTCGCCATACAGCACACTGTTGTCATCTGTCGGTGGGTAATAATCATAGAGGGAGATATTACCTTGGTCTCTACGGTAGATATAGATGCGCTGGGTGTAGTATTGTCCCTGTCCGGCATCTTTATAGTCGGTCATCCAGTTGGTCAGGTTATAGTCGCTGAGCTTGAACAGGCTGCCTATGTTGTCATCGCCCATGAGTGTGGTGAGCAACTGGGTTGTGGAGAGGTCTTTGTACTGGTCGTACATGTTCACGGCGTTGTCTGCCATGGTAAGGATGCTGCTTATCTTATCCATGGCAGTGCCATTGAAGCTGCATCCCTGTGTCAGGTTGCTAATGCCGTTAGTGTAACCGGCATTGGCAAGACCGACACCTTTGCTGATAAGCGTTTCGAGGTCGCTGGTAAGACTCTCCTTGCTGACCGAGTCCTCTATGTCATCACCAAGATGCTCGAAGAGTTCTTTCCAGTCAATGCCGCCGAGGTTGGCGATGTTGAAGACGCTTTTCAGTTGGTCGCTAATCTCAACGAAGGCGATATCACTGAAACTGAGGGAGGAGTTCGTCACCACGCTCTCAAACTGCTGACAGAGTGATTTCACGTCCTCGCAGGTCTTCTGCAGATAACTGCCCCAGTAGATTGCTGTGGCAGGATCCTCTATCATGAGTTCGGCGCACTGGATGGTCTTGGGGATGATACGCTTACATACTATATTATATATGCGCTTGTAGTAGCGGTTCTCCTGTTCGTCATCCCACAGATCGAGATTGGTGAGTGCCTTGCGGTCGAGGTATTTGCTTGCGAAGATACCGGCAGTGGCAACCTCTGCTGCCTTGTAACTGTCGTAAACCGCCTGCAGGTTCTCATTGTGAAGTGCTTCCATGGCATTCTCCGTGGCGTATGCCTCCGACATTGCTGCCATGGTCTTGTAGTCAATATTGATGCTATAGTATTGTGCCCTGACACTAACGGGTAGTGCCAGGGTAAACAACAAAGTATATATGACAAAGATGCTCCTCACTTGTAGTTCTTTGAATTATCAGTTTCTCGTCAATTCCTCTCTGTCCTTAGAGAACAGCGATGGCTGTGAGAACGCCAATGCCATCTTCGGACTGACACGCGACAGTTCCATCTTTATGATGTTGTGGATGAACATGCGTCCTTTCTCCGTCCACACGAGGTAGGGAGGGAACACACGGATGGAACCGTCCTCCATAATCTTTCGGGCGGTACGTGTTTTGGCAAGTCCCTGACGGGCGTAGTCGGCATAGAGCATGTGCTGACCGGACTGGTCGTAGATGATACCACGGTCATAGAGCTTGGCGGTGAGGTCATGGACGGTCATATTGAGTTCCTTCGCGACCTGTGTCATGGTGTAGCACTGCTTGCACATGAGCACGTCCTCCAGATGCTGCGCTTTCTCCGACAGGACCTTATTCTTGTAGTTGATGGCATCGAACTGCTTCTGCACTACGTTATAGGCGCGATGCAGCAGGTCTTCCTCGGTATCATCAGGGCGTACCTGCATGTAACCGCCATTCATGCGGATAGAAGGCAGTACCTCTGCCGTCACCCAATGTTTGAACTGCTTGGCAAGGGGAAGCTTGGAGGAGAAGATGAGTGAGTAAAGACCGGACTCGTTGACTAAAGTTGTCTTTGTCTTGTAGTTAGAACCAGATTGTTGAATCAACAATGTGGTTTTGTCCTCTTCATCCACATGGTCAAACAATGCTCGGGAAGGATCCTTGTAACCAAGAATGGTTGTAATGTCCTTTCCAACGAGCCATATATTCTGTTTCTCGTCAATAGATGTGCGAATCTCTCCGAACACAGGATTCTTGAATATCGTCATCTGATTTTCCATAGTTCTTCCCTTATGTTATTTGTTAGACTTTTCTCTTGACTGGCATGCCTTCACCGCCTCAATGAAGATGGATGCAGAGAAAAGCGCACGCTCTGCACGTGCTTCTTCGCTGTTAAAGGTGTGGTTCTGCCTGAGATACTCCTCTTTGGCTACCTCATAGAAGCGGTCATCCCACTTGCTCTTGTCTGTGTCAGACTCGGACTTGTGGAGATAGTTATGGATGTTGATGTCCAGATGCTGACTGTACTCGTCGGCATCAGACGGCTGCTCTTGCTCGGCTGGCTCTTCTTGCTCGTCAGGCTGCTCCTGTTCGATAGGTTTCTCTTCAACGGCAGGTTGTTTCTCGGCAACGGGAGTCTGAGCTTTCTCACGGCAATGCTCGGGAACAATATCGCTGTCGGCAATCTGCACGTCAGGATTGCTGATGCCGTATATCTTCCCCTCTTCTGCATCACGCTCGGCACGTTCTGCCATCTCGCGGAGGTGGCATTCCTGGTAGTACTTGAGTTCGTTGTCGTTCATGTTAAGATGAAGCCCAAGTTCCTCCAGTGCTGCAGAAATGCGGGCAACAGTCAACGAACCAATCTGATCAATCTTGCTCAGGTCGGCAGTCTTACAGTGGCACAGCTGGCCGATGGTCATTATGCCGTTCGCATTCATAAAGTTAGCCATGCGGCTGACTATCATCTTACAGCCAAAGTTCAACTCGGTGATTGGCTTGTACAAATCAATAGTGTTCATAATCTTTCGTTTTATTGGGTTTTAGGTAAATTCAATACATGTCCTTTCTTGTGTACCTCTCGTGCAAAGGCTATCGACGAGGTGATACCCGACCTGTCCCAGTCGCGGCAATAGGCTTCGATGGCATGCTGATGATCGCACTTCAACTCTCGTTTGTAGAGTTTCAGCGCATCCTTCTCCGCTCGCTCCGTGGTGTAGGTCATATAGCACTCGTGCGGTTCCTCAACACCATATACATCGCTGACGAGTCCTCGTCGGATGAATACCTCACGGAAGTACGAACGTCCTTCTGTGTTGTCGAGTCTGTTTATGGTGAATATCTTACGGCACTCCACATCGGTCAACCCAAGGATAGCCTTGATGTCGGCAAATCGTTCCTTGAACTTGCCTTGGTCGAGCAGAATGGTAACGTCAGAGTTGTTGATGATGGCCTCCTTGACGATCGGACTGCCGATGATATCTTGCAGCTCCTGAGTAACTACTCCAACCATAGCCCAGAACTTACGCGCTGTCTTATATAGGTATTTTATATACTCTGCCATCATGGGCGATGCCACGGCTTTCCATGCTTCCTCGATGACAAGCACCTTGCGGTTCTTTTTTTGGCGCATCTTCTGGATGAACACGTCCATAATAATCAGAGTAACAAGAGGGAAGAGTATCTTGCTGTCCTTTACGTTGTCTATCTCGAAGACTATGAA
>R12__coassemble_567_pt1 | contig 14201 bp, 11 predicted proteins | sample R12__metabat2_high_PE_039 | metagenome-assembled genome bin R12 | reverse complement strand
CTGCTGACGCATAGCCGCCAGACCGCCATCCTTTATCTCCTTGTGTATCTGCTGCGGCACAATGCCATGAGCCTCATTATAAGCTATTTGCTTCTGACGACGGCGAGCCGTCTCGTCTATCGTCACCTGCATCGACTGCGTGACACGGTCGGCATACATAATGACAAGGCCATTGACATTACGTGCCGCACGGCCAGCCATCTGCGTCATGCCACGGGCATTGCGCAGGAAGCCCTCCTTATCGGCATCGAGGATGGCCACAAGCGATACCTCCGGGAGGTCGAGACCTTCACGCAGAAGATTGACACCAACGAGTACGTCATACACTCCTGCTCGCAGGTCGTTGAGTATCTTTATTCTGTCAAGCGTATCGACGTCAGAATGGATATAAGCCGTTGGTATATTGCGTTCCAGCAAGTGCTCCGTCATCTCCTCCGCCATGCGTTTCGTGAGCGTGATGAGCAGCACGCGCTCATGTAGCTCCTGCCGCTCTACAATCTCGTTCAGGATGTCATCAATCTGGTTTTCCGTAGGACGTACCTCAATGATAGGATCGAGCAATCCCGTCGGGCGTATAATCTGCTCTACGACAACGCCTTCGGCTCTCGCCAGCTCGTAAGGTGCCGGCGTAGCTGATACATACACCACCTGCTTTGCCAGCGACTCAAACTCCTCAAACTTCAATGGGCGGTTGTCAAAGGCTGCAGGCAGACGGAAGGCATACTCCACAAGATTCTGCTTGCGGCTGCGGTCGTTGCCCCACATGGCATGCAGCTGAGGTATAGAGGCATGGCTCTCGTCTATGAATACAAGCACATCATCTGGGAAGAAATCGAAGAGACAGTAAGGGCGCTGGCCGGGTTCACGGCCATCAAAATATCGGGAGTAGTTCTCTATGCCTGAGCAGTGGCCCAGCTCTTTTATCATCTCCATATCATACTCCACACGCTCCTTGATGCGCTGCGCACGAAGCGTATCGCCCAGTTCCTCGTAGAACGTGACACGGTCCATCAGGTCATCCTGGATATGGCGTATGGCATTGTCGGCTTGCTCCTTCGACGTGACGAAGATATTTGCCGGATACACCTGATATTCATCGAACGTTTCAAGACGGCTCAACGTCACGGCATCGAGCTCAGAGATGCTGTCTATCTCGTCGTCCCACATCTCTATGCGCAGGATGCGCTCACTATATGCCATGGCGACATCAATGGTGTCGCCCTTGACGCGGAAGTTGCCTCGTTCGAGCGTTACATCATTTCTAACATACAATGCTTCTATAAGGCTGCGCAGCAAGTCGTTACGGTCGATGTGCATGCCACGGCGCAGCGTGATGATAGATCCCTTCATGGATGCAGGTCCGCCCATGCCATATATGCACGATACCGATGCCACAACGACAACGTCACGGCGGCCGGACAGCAACGAGGAGACGGCAGACAGGCGCAGACGGTCGATGTCCTGGTTGATGGCAAGGTCTTTCTCAATATAGGTGTCTGATGTCGGGAGGTAGGCCTCGGGCTGGTAATAGTCGTAGTATGAGACATAATACTCTACGGCATTCTCAGGGAAGAAGCCCTTCATCTCCTCATAGAGCTGGGCGGCGAGCGTCTTGTTGTGAGAGAGAATGAGCGTCGGACGATTACATTCGGCTATGACATTGGCCATGGTGAACGTCTTGCCGGAACCCGTAACGCCAAGGAGCACCTGGGCATCATCGCCGCGCTGGATGCCGGCAGTGAGCTGACGGATGGCCTCGGGCTGGTCGCCCGTAGGTTTATATTGAGATGTAAGCTTGAATGTATGCATTGCTGTGATTATCGTATGTGTATTAAAATGGGAATGCAAAATTACGCATTTTTCTTTAACAAAGCAACAAAATCTACAAAGAATTGTTATAAAACGTGCCAAATTTATGAAAAAATGTATCTAAAGCTTTGCTATGTCAGAAAAAAAGAGTAATTTTGCATCCCTATAATAATAAAGGTAATAGCCGTCACTGGCAGATAAACATCATTGATGAAGAAAATACTATATATATTCATGTCAGTAATGCTTCTGGCAAGTTGCGCACAGGAGTTCAACGCTGTTTACAAGCTTTCTGACTACGAGTACAAATACGAATACGCCAAGCAATGCTTTGCAGCAGGCAAGTACACACAGGCATCATCGCTCTTGGGTGAGCTGGTGACGATTCTCAAAGGCACCGACGCTGCCGAGGAATCGTTGTATATGTATGCCATGTCTCTCTACAAGGGCCAGGACTATGATGCAGCCAGCGAGGCATTCAAGAAATACTACGGCTCATATCCGAAGGGGCAGTTCACCGAATCGGCATTCTTCTATTCGGCTGAGAGTCTGTTTGAAAGCACACCGGAGCCACGTCTTGACCAGTCGGCAACACTCGCCGCGATAAAGGCGTATCAGGATTTCCTCGACATATACCCGCGCTCTAACCGTCGCGAGACAGCACAGCAGCGAATGATAACGCTGCAGGACAAGCTCGTGCTAAAGGAATATTACAATGCCAAGCTCTACTACAACCTCGGCACATACTTCGGCAACTGCCTCACCGGAGGCTCTAACTACGAGGCATGCATCATAACGGCTGAAAATGCGTTGAAGGACTATCCGTACATGAACATCCGCGAGGATTTCGCACTCCTCATCATGAAGAGCAAGTTCTATCTCGCAGAGCATAGTGTCGATGCACGTCAGCAAGAACGCTATCAGAGCGCAGAGGACGAGTGCTACGGATTTATCAACGAATATCCGGACTCAAAGGAGCGCGACACCGCAGAGAAGTTCATCTCCGTATGCAAGAAACACACGGGCGAATAAGACTCGGAGCATCAAAGACATTCTTTAGTTGAGGTCAGGCATTTGCCAACAGCAACAACAAATGATTTAGTGGATTATTATAGTGATTTCAGCTATTTCACACAACAGACGAACATATAACAAAATAATAACAATGGATTACAAGAAATCAAAAGCACCAACAAACACCGTCACACGCAACATCGTAGAACTGAGCAACGAGACAGGCAACATCTATGAGAGTGTTGCCATCATGGCTAAGCGTGCTAACCAGATCGCATCAGAGATAAAGGGCGACCTGAGCAAGAAGCTCGCTGAGTTCTCTTCGTACAACGACTCTCTCGAGGAGGTCTTCGAGAACCGTGAGCAGATTGAAATCTCACGCTACTATGAGAAGCTGCCAAAGCCTACACTGCTCGCTGCAGAGGAGTTTGAGCGCGACCAGATTTACTGGCGTGACCCAAAGGTAGAGAAGAAGTCTGACGAGGATTAATACGGCACCGTTATGATACAACGCATACAAACCGTTTACCTCTGCATCGCAGCACTGCTGATGATCGTCTGCGCATGCCTTCCTATAGGAGAATTCATTCCCGAGGGTATGGGCACACCATCTGAGATGTACAACCTGTGCATCATCGACGGCACAACAGGCAACTGGGACTTCAGCGTCTGCGGACTATTTGCTCTGCTCGCTGCCGGTGTCATCACAACAGTGATAAACATCTTCAACTACAAGAATCTGCGAGCACAAAGCATCAGCTGCCTCGGCACCATCATTATCATGTTGCTGTGGGTTGGCCTCTATTTCTTTGAGATAAAGATGATGGCACCAGAGAATACGAAGTTCCACTTCTCAATCATCTGGATGCTGCCACTTTTCGCCATACTCTGTCTCAGATATGCCCGCCGTGGCATCAAGAAAGACCAGGCACTGCTACGCTCTGTTGACAGAATAAGATAGCCCATTGAAACGCATAGGACTACTCTCGGACACCCACTCACATTGGGACGACCGATACGAGAAATACTTTGCCACGTGCGATGAGATATGGCACGTCGGCGATTTCGGCTGTATCGCGATAGCAGACAAGCTTCGCGATATAGCCGTTTTACGTGGAGTATCAGGCAATATCGACGGACAGGACATCCGGCAAGATTTCCCTGAGCGACAACGTTTTATGTGCGAGGGAGTAGATGTGCTGATGAAGCATATCGGCGGATATCCAGGACGCTACGACCGTAGCATATACCATGAGATTATGAGCCAGCCGCCGCGGCTGTTCATCTCCGGACATTCGCATATCCTGAAGGTTATGATGGACAAGCGACTCGGCATACTGCACATCAACCCTGGGGCTGCCGGGCTCTATGGTCAGCAGCCGGTACGCACTCTCATACGTTTCTCAATAGATGGCGAACGAATTTACGACCTCGAAGTAATCGAGCTGAACTAATTGAAGCGAGATAAGAACAAAGTGACGCGGGGAGAAATTCCGTGAATGTATATGGCAGATAGAAGTCCTCATTGCATAATGGCAATGAGGGCTTCTATCATATAGACACCATCCTCCCACTATAATGTCCTGTGTCCGGCGATACATCGCCGGATGCCAATACATCGCAACATATAGACACCATCCTCCCACTATAATGTCATGTGTCCGGCGATACATCGCCGGATGCCAATACACCGCCAGATGCCAATACACCGCAACCTTATATTATCTCTGGCGTGTCGTGCCCCATTCCATCTTGGTGCCCCATGTGTATTCACTCGACAAGCCACTTACTAACATTTAGGTATTGCATATATAAAGATTTATTTGTACCTTTGCACCCAAATTAAGCGACAATTATAGGCATTATATATAATATAAGGTATAACACAATAATGAAGATAAGCCAGATATCCGCAACAATTATCACAGCCTTGCTGCTACTCACCAGCTGCGAGGGAGCTTTCGATTGGGTATACGACGAGGCACCGGCGACACAAGCCGTGGCCGGACAGATGTATATCGATGCTTCCAACTGGAAGACATGGCACTACATCGATCTCAACAGCGTCAGAGACAGCCTTCTCGCTGACTCCACCTACGATGCCTCACGAGCATTCGTCTCATACCCTATCCCCATGGATGCCAGCGGCGACGAGACGACAACAGCACCAGGACAGCAGCTCACAGGACAGTATATGTACTGGTTTGATGTCTTTGGCGAAGGCATAAAGAAGAACACGTTCACATCGTTCACACCGACAGCCGAGCAGCAGGCACCAGACACATGGACGATAGCCATTCACCGTAACAACGTACGCACAAATCCGGCTACGGTGGTTGGGGTATGGGAGTCATCGCTCACCGACATCGCTGCCGTCACGCCAACACTCTATTCAAATGCCACCTTCACCGCTGACGAATGGAGCGAGAACGAGGTATGGGACGACCAGGCAAAGATGCTGCTTTGCTATGTGCCGTCGCAGGGCATCGCCATCAACAAGGTGCTCTCCGGCTGGCTCACCATGGAGATTCCGCCTATGCCGCCAGCTTTCTCTCATAACAATCATGTATTCATACTACGGCTCACCGACGGCACTTATGCTGCCCTGCAGCTCGTTGACTATATGAGTGCGACAGGCACCAAATGTTGTCTCACCATAAAATACCGCTACCCTATACAATAAAGCAAAAGGCCACATCAGGCACTGCAAATGCCCGATGCAGCCTACTGTGCATGAAATATCATTATGATGAAGAATACAGTCCTCTCCACATTACTACTCACCGCCACACTGACGGCAACAGCCCAAAACGCTGCCGACTCCATCTGGCGCAACATGGATCTTGAGCAAGTCGTAGTGACTGGCACACGTACTCCGAAGGCTCTGAAAGACACACCTATTCAGACACGTGTAATATCTGCCGTGGACATTGCCAAGACCGATGCCACGAACATAGAAGATCTGCTGCAGCAGGAACTCCCAGGCGTGGAATTCTCGTATGCCATGAACCAGCAAGTCAACATGAATCTGTCGGGATTCGCCGGACAAGGAGTGCTATTCCTCGTTGACGGTGAACGTCTTGCAGGTGAGACAATGGACAATGTTGATTTCACACGACTGTCAATGTCAAATATCGAGCGTATAGAAATCGTCAAGGGTTCAGCATCAGCACTATACGGCTCGAGTGCTGCCGGAGGAGTCATCAACATCATCACCAAGCGGGGGCAGAAGCCATGGACGCTGCATCTCGACGGACGTCTTGCCGAGCACAGCAGCCAGCGATACAACATGAACTTCGGTTTGCACCAGGGCATCGTATCTAACACCCTGAGCGTCTCACGCACCAGCTCCGACAACTATAGCGTGAGCAATAAAGACAACAATGCTGCCACAAGAACTTTCGCGCAGGTCTATGGCGACAAGACATGGAACATCAAGGACAATATCTATCTGGACATCACCAAGACGCTATGCATCAGCGGACGTGCAGGATATTTCTTCCGCACACTGTCACGCACAGCAGACACTCCGGAGCGATACCGCGACTACACCGCAGGACTGAAGGCCGACTGGGCTATCACGGCAAACGACAAGCTGGAGGCATCATACTCTTTTGACCAGTACGACAAGTCTGACTACCAGTCGCTTAAAGGCCTCGACATACGCAAATACTCTAACGTGCAGAACAATACTCGCCTGCTATACAACCATACCTTCGCAGCGGGCAACATCCTCACCATCGGAGGAGACTACATGTACGACTACCTGCTGAACTCTAACCTCGATGCCGATCATCATCAGCAGACATTTGATGCCTTTGCACAATACGACTGGAGGATAAACAATCTGTGGGAACTCGTAGCGGCTCTCAGATACAACAACTTCGCTGATGCAACGACAAAGGACGATGGCACAAAGGCTGATGCCATATCACGCCTCACGCCGAAGCTGTCGCTGCGTTATAACCCGATGCGCCGATTGACGCTGCGTGCCTCATACGGCATGGGATTCCGCGCACCTACGCTGAAAGAGAAATACTACAACTTCGATATGGCATCAATATGGATTGTAGAAGGAAACGACGCTCTAAAGCCAGAGACAAGCCACAACTTCAATCTCTCTGCCGAATACACCCACGGAGCATACAACTTCACACTTGCCGGATACTATAACAAGGTGTACGACCGCATCACGACAGGCATACCGTTCTACAAGTCGGCATCTGACAAGCAGCTGTATCTCAATTATATCAATCTCTCTAAGATGAATGTCTACAACATCGAGGCAACAGCACAGGCCCGATGGCACAACGGCATAGGGGCAAAGCTGTCCTATGTCTTCTCTCACGAAGACACTCCAGGCCAATCGGCCAATCAGTATATGCCGGCACGTCACCATTCGCTCACGGCACGTATCGACTACGACCGACAGTTCACAAAAAATGCGGGCCTCAATGTAGCACTCTCTGGCCGTGCACTGTCGGCTATTGACAACGAGGAGTATATTGATATGTACGATATCTCTAAAGGTACGTCAACAATACACTATCCGGCCTACTCACTGTGGAAGTTGCAGGCATCGCTGCGCCTCTTCGCATGGGCACAGATAAACGTCACACTCGACAACATATTCAACTACAAGCCAGACTATTACTATTACAATGCGCCACTCACTACTGGCTTCAATGTTATGGCAGGATTAGCAATAGATATAGACAAGATATTCTGACAATGACCAGCCTACAAATAGTATAAGCCACGGAATAACAATAATTTGCAGACAATCAATATAAACCACAACGAAGCAACAAATTGAATACAGATAATATGAGCAACAACAGCAAACTCTATTGGGGAAAGACACTCGGCTCGTTTCTCATCGTGCTTCTCATGATGCCACTCGGCCACGCTCTCATGATAATGATGGAGCACACCATGTCGCCCACCCTACTCCACTATTCCGCATTCATGATGGGCTTCCTCGGCCTCGTCATCACCATCATAGGCGCACTGCAGAAAGGCGATACCCGACAGACGATATGGGGCATCAGCGGAGCAATGCTCTTCTGGACAGGATGGATAGAATTCCTATTCATGTATTATGCACAACGATATGGCGTTCATTGCGACCTCACAGGTACCGGCATCGTGCAGACCACCACACAATACATCAACGGCATGGCCGCTAACACAGAGTTCTTGATTAACGGCCAGCCTCTGGAAGACTATGACCGTGCTGCACTGAAGGCTCTGCGCGGCTCACGTCCGGAATATCTCATCATGCCTGCTACCTTCGGCATGTGGATGCTCTTCATGGTGCTGTATCTCTTCTGCTCACGCACAGGGTGCAATTTCCTCATCTGGATACAGAAGCACTGCCATATAGAAGGCAATATGGAACTGCGCCCTATGGCCCACCACTCAAGCATCGTGGTCTTCATGGAGTGGAACATCATGATGTGGGGTTGCTATCTGCTACTGATGTTCTGCTACGACCCCGTATTCTTAGGCGAAAGCCATCCCATCACCCTTGGCATTGCCGCCGCTGCGCTTATAGCATCTGCCCTGATGTTCAAGAAGCAACTGCATATCTCCGCCTGGGGGCGCAACATCCGTTTCGCACTCGCCACAGTCATTGTCTTCTGGACATTTGTAGAGGTAGCAGCGCGCAACGGATTCTTCAAGGAGATATGGGTTGACCCAATGAATCATGTAATGGAGATGCTCATCATCCTTGCCGCCTTTGTCTTGATAATCATTGCCACTCTCTTCTTCGCTCATCGTCAAGACAATAGCGATGTGTACTAAGCGGAGCACATGTCAAACATCTGCCGAACATCAACAACATAAGAAAAGTACAGCACAAAAGAAAATGCCACCTGTACGATTGAAATTCCGCCTTATTATGGGTAAAGTGGAAAGTGGAGAGTGGAAAATGTAAAGTGGAAAGTTATGATTACCATGTCTCGCCAATAAGTGCATAGTAAACTTCAGAGTCCAGAAAAGCATTAAGTGGTGGTAATCATAACTTTCCATTTTCCACTCTACACTTTCCATTTTCCACTTTATTCAATCGTACAGCTTCAAAAAATGCCAACAAATAAAAGGTAGATAACGATATCTTGATACACCTATCGTTATCTACCTTTTATTTATTGCCATTTTGACTTATGCCTGAGTGACACGCATGTGGTGAAAGTCATACAGTCTCCTTACTTTTGTCGTCAACCCATCACGCTATTTTATTGCCTGGATATCTTGCCGGACGTTGTTGCGTATCTTCGTGAGATACTGCTTCATGCCGTCGGCATCCTTGTTGTCGATAATCTCGAGCAACTCCTTAAGCTCTGTGCGTATGCGTGTGACGTTATCGTGAGTATAAGGGTTGAAGAGCACCTCCTGCAAAAGGTAGTCGTCTTCATTGAGCACACCCTTGGCAATGCGCATGTGTCGCTTGAACGTCGTTCCCGGTGCATCCTGATGCTTCATCACGGCAGCAAAGACAAATGTTGAGACGAACGGAATGGACAGCGAGTATGCCATCGTCTTGTCATGCTCCTCAAAGCTATACTCGTAAATATTGAGGCCAAGACGGCTGTAGAGATCTTTGAAGAAGCAGCGGCCCATATAGTCGCCCTCGTTGATGATGATGGCGTTCTCCTCTGATAGCTGCTGCAGATTGGCGAACGTCGGACCGAACATTGGGTGTGTCGAGACGTAGCGATGGCCCGTCTGCTCATAGTACGCCTTCAAGTCGGTCTTTACCGAACTGATATCCGATATGATACAGTCTTTCGGCAAATACGGCATCACCTCGTTGAAAGCCGGTATGGTGTACTTCACCGTTACAGCGTTGATGACGAGCTCAGGCTCAAAGGCCTTTATCTCATCGAGGGTAGAGAATCGCTGACAGTTGTATGTAAATCGCAGACGCTTGATGTCGTGCTCGTAGGCAGCCACCTCGTGGTCGAAACTCAGCAGGTCGATGAAGAACGATCCCATCTTGCCTGCTCCGAGAATAAGTATTTTCATTTTGCTTTCTATTACCTTTCGCTTATCGGAAGGATATCATAATTATTAATTGCTAATTGTTACTCGGCTCTTACTGGTTGACAATCTCAATCTGCTGACGCACCGACTCCTCGTGGATATGCTCAAATATCTGCTTGACGAACTCAGAGCCCATGCCGCAGAGCGAGCCCTGTGCGCCGCGCTTGTCGAGGATTTCGTTGTAACGTCCTGTCTGCAGGACGGTCATGTTATGCTCCTTCTTATACTGGCCTATCTCACGGCAGATGCGCATGCGGCGTGCAAGAAGCTCCATGAGGTCGTTGTCGCACTCGTCAATCTGCTGACGCAGCTGCTTGAGGTCATCGGTGGTAACGGTCATATCACGTGCCACGAGCATGCCAACGATGAAGTCAGCCACCTCAGGTGTGATCTGCTGCTTGGCATCCGACCATGCCTTGTCAGGGTCGCAATGCGACTCAATCATCAGTCCGTCGAAGCCCATATCGAGCGCCTGCTGTGACAGCGGTGCTATCAGCTCACGCTTGCCGCCCATGTGTGATGGGTCACAGACAATAGGTAGCTCCGGAATGCGTCGGCGCAGCTCGATAGGAATCTGCCACATCGGGACATTACGGTAGATGGTCTTCTCGAAAGATGAGAAGCCGCGATGTATGGCTCCGAGCTTCTGCACTCCGGCAGCATTCAGACGCTCCAGAGCTCCTATCCACAGCTCGAGGTCAGGGTTGACAGGGTTCTTCACAAGGACAGGGTTATCTATGCCCTTCATGGCATCGGCGAGAGCCTGCATGGCGAAAGGGTTTGCCGATGTGCGAGCGCCTATCCACAGGATGTCCATATCGTACTTCAGCGCCAGCTCTACATGCTCAGGTGTAGCCACTTCGGTGCCGACAAGCATGTTGGTGTCGTCCTTCACCTGCTTCATCCATTTGAGTGCCGGCTCGCCGTGTCCTTCAAAGCCTCCTGGCTTAGTGCGTGGCTTCCATACTCCTGCACGGAACATGTGGCAGCCTTTCATGGCCAGCTGCCGTGCTGTTGTCATCACTTGCTCTTCTGTCTCTGCCGAGCATGGTCCGGCAATGATGAATGGGCGTTTCTGATCGCTTGGTAGGTTCAGGGGAGTGAGTTGGAGTTCCATATATATTCTGTGGTTTATGTGGTTGTACGGTTATGAGGGTTATGGTGGTGTGAGGTTATGAGGTTGTGGGGTTGTGGGGTTGTGCGTTTGAACGCTTATGCATTCATCACTTGCTTTATGCGCTGTAGAGCTTGCTGCATCTTCTCGTCCTTTGCACATAGCGAGATGCGGACGTAGCGCTGTCCGTTGCTGCCGAAGATGAATCCTGGCGTGATGAATACGCGTGCCTCATGCAGTATGCGTTCGGTTAGTTCCTCGCATGTAGCGTAGCTGTCAGGAATTCTGCCCCAAAGGAACATTCCCACCTGCTGCGGGTCGAAGGTGCAACCCATGGTACGCATGATTTCCTCAGCGATATCGCGGCGACGCTTATATGTGGTGTAATTCGCCTCGTGGTGCCATTCGTCAGAGTTCTGATAAGCCTCTGCCGCTGCGAGCTGCAAGCCACGGAATGTGCCCGAGTCGATGTTTGACTTTATCTTGAGTATCCATGAGATAAACTCCTTGTTGGTGGCGCAGAGTCCCACACGCCATCCAGGCATATTATGGCTCTTCGACATGGAGTTGAGCTCTATGCAACAGTCCTTTGCGCCAGGCACCTGCAGGAGTGAGATAGGGTTGTCGTTGATGATGAACGAGTACGGGTTGTCATTGACGACAACGATATCGTGAGCCTTTGCGAATGCCACGAGTCGCTCGTATGTCTCCATCTGTGCATTGCCACCTGTCGGCATGTTCGGGTAGTTTGTCCACATGAGCTTCACGCGGCTGAGGTCCATCTGCTCGAGTTGCTCCCAGTCAGGTTGCCAGCCACGGTCTTCACGCAGGTTGTAGTTGACGATCTTCTGTCCGAGGATGGTACTCAGCGATGTGTAGGTAGGGTAACCTGGGTTCGGCACGAGCACCTCATCGCCTGGATTACAGAATGCGAGCGTAATGTGTAGTATACCCTCCTTAGAGCCTATCAGCGGCTGAATCTCCGTCTGCGGGTCAAGGTCGACATTAAACCACCGCTTGTAGTATCCTGCCATTGCACGTCGCAGTTCCGGTGTTCCCATTGTCGGCTGATAGCCGTGGGCAGAAGGGTCATGCGCCACCTCGCAGAGCTTCTCTATCGTCTTCTCTGACGGTGGCATGTCGGGTGAGCCTATTGCGAGGGATATGATGTCCATGCCCTCGGCATTCATCTTTGCAACTTCCTTCAGTTTGCGGCTGAAGTAATACTCTTGTACTGACTGTAGTCTATCTGCTGGCTGTATCATAATGCGATTGTTTTGTCGTTTGGTGGTTTGGTTGTTTAGTTGTTTGGTTGTTTAGTTGTTTGGTTGTTTAGTTGTTTGGTGGTTTGGTGGTTTAGTTGTTTGCTGGGATAACAAACCTTATTCCTTTAATCCATCAAACAAACCTTATTCCTTATTCCATTATTCCTTATTCCACTACGCTGCTTTGTATTCTCCGAGAATGGTAAGCTCTCGGGTGAGCGGCGTGATGGCATCGATGGCCTGGCGGTAGCGTATGAGGTCGTCGTAGGTGACATCAACGTAGAACATATACTCCCATTCGCGTCCGATGATTGGCAGCGACTGTATCTTTGTCAGCTGCATCTTATAGAAGCTGAGGATTGATAGCACCTGCGAGAGCGACCCTTCTTCGTGAGGCAGCGAGAAGACGATGCTCGACTTGTCGGTGTTGTTGATAGGGCGCATCATATCGGCCTTGCGTGGGTCGGAGAGCACGAGGAATCGTGTGTAATTGTGCTTGTTGTCCTCGATGTCGTTCTCCAGGACGTTGAGGCCGTAGAGTCTGGCGGCATCAGCATGGCAGATGGCTGCTACTCCCTCAAGGTGGTTCTCTGCTATCCATCGTGCGCTACCTGCCGTATCCTCATCCTCAACAATCTTTATGCCAGGATGCTGTGCGAGATACTGTCGGCACTGCATGAGAGCCACCGGATGAGAGTGAATCTCCTTGATATCGCCTATCTCCTGCGACGGCAGCGCACACAGGCAGTGGCAGATATGCGTCTTGCTCTCACCGACAACGCTCATGCCGCTGTTGAGGAGCAGCTCGTAGTTGTGGAGCAGCGAACCTGCGATGGTATTCTCTATTGCCGTGAGCCCGATGACGGTAGGGTCGGCTTTCATCTGACGGAACACCTCTTCGAATGTTGCGCAGCATATCATCTGTACTTGCTCGCCCTTGAAGTAGTTGTGGGCTGTGATGTCGTGGAAGCTACCTTCGTAACCTTGTATTGCTATTCGTTTCACCTTATTATTATGTTGTTTGTTGTTGTCTATACATAACAAAAAATCCCGCTTAGATGTTATCTTAGCGGGACTTGCACATATATTCTTTATTATATGTTGTTTGTCATAAGTTGAAATTTACACGCAACTTCCCGCTTCACAGTTCCCTGCAAAGTAAAAGTAATAAAAGTAATAGCGTGCAAAAGACTTAGTCATTGTTGTTGTTCTTAATTGTTGATATATTAAGGGGTGTGTTTGTCTTATTGGCTGCAAAATTACACTTTTTCCTTCATTTGTGCAAGTAAATATCCAATAATCCTACATTTATTAACCGATTTTAACTATTTTGATTATCAAAAGTAACTACTCAGCTGTATTGTGCATAATAGTAAATCACATGACGTCGCAAGCACGAACAATAACTAACAATTACAAACATGATAATTAATCAGCATGCCTGTTTTTATTAATCAGCATGGCTGTTTTTATTAATTAGCATGCCTGTTTTTATTAATTAGCATGCCTGTCTTATTGACGATGCAAGTTCGGGATATAATCTCTCTCTTGTTCTCTCGGACAATGTGAGGTATTGAAATGAAGCCTCGTTGGTATTGAAACATAATTTACATCGGCACCAAATGTAATTTTAATTTGCTACCAACGAGATAGCCCTTCGTATCATGTGCGTCTCACGTTTCTCTCCTTGTCAAAAATCAGCCTCGACCTTACATCTTACATCTTACAATTTCAAAATATAGTGTGCTTAGCACTTGTCGCTCTATGTAAAACACTGATAATGAGCATATATAGTTTTTGATAAGGGATTGTTTTGCGCATAATACCCGTTAATTATGCCGTTTTTTACTCAAAAAAAGTACTTGCTGGAGCAGAATTAAGGTCAATTATACGATTATTCACACAGAAATTGTATGTTTTATAAAGGAAAATACAGAGAATAGATATAT